>UMCO01106379.1_pt1 | contig 18529 bp, 15 predicted proteins | sample 1964251 | NCBI WGS metagenome assembly UMCO01 (sample SAMEA4835970, study PRJEB28245) | human gut metagenome | biome: gut microbiome; material: fecal sample | place: Denmark | collected 2008
AAGTTTGGTATTGCTGGTGTTATGAGTCGACTTCTTAGTACGACTTCTAATGTCATCAACGGTGAAACAATGGTATTCCCGGAAATTTACAAGAAGTCAACCTATGGAAAGAGTTACAACCTGACTGTTGATTTACGTACTCCGTACGGTAACAAGCTCGGGTTCTATTTGGATATTCTTGTACCTCTTTGGCATCTTGTGGCTCTTGCTGTTCCTAAGCAAACTACGGCAAATACGTATGGTTCTCCATTCCTTGTGAAAGCCTACTATCCTGGAGTATTTGCTTGTAATCTTGGAATTATCTCTAGTATGACAATTAGTAAGTGCCCAGATGGAGGTGAGTGGTCGGTTGATGGATATCCGACCCATATTCGAGTCGATTTTACAATCGACGATCTTTATTCCGATATGAGTATTACACCGTCTGGTGATATTACTCTTTTCCTTGCGAATTCTAGTCTGATTGACTTTATTGCATCTCAGTGCGGTATCAGTCTTGTTACTCCACAGCTTTCAAATCGTGTTGCTCTTGCTACCACTGTTGTGAAATCTGCTGTAGTTGGCGCTGGCGATAATGTGAGTAATGCAATTCTTGGCGGCCTTGAAAATCTTATTGCTAGTATCACGGGAGTGTAAAAGCATTGAAGAAGATTGAGCGTGAGTATCGTAAACTCTATGGAGAAATTCCTAAAGATCCTCAGCAACGCTTTGCATACCTTCTTGATCAGCTTAAGCTTGGAAGGAAAAAGGAGTTAATTTCTGATAGAATTCATCATATTCTTAATATTCATTGGAGTCATATGGATTTTACGATTTATATGATTCCAAAAGCAACTCCACGTCCTCGTTATTCATCCATGACAAATAGTTTTTATGTGCGTGGAGCAAAAGATAACAAAGACCTTTTTGATAAATTTGCAAAAGGAAGAGATCTTCCAGTTATCAATACCCCTTGCAAATTTACGTGTGTCTCTTATTTACCAATTCCAAAGTCTATGTCAAAAGCAGATACTATTTTGGCAGAACTTGGATTGGTTAGACCTATAAGTAAACCTGATTGGGATAATCTGGGAAAAGCATATTCCGATATGATTCAATCTAAAATTTTAGTAGATGACTCTCTTATTGTAGAGGGAGTCTCTAAGAAGTATTATTCGCTAAAACCTAGGATTGAAATTCATATCGAGTGGATGGATGAACCAGATTGCCTCTATAATTATAATAAATTTGGAAAGAAGGGTTGACTATGGCTACAAGTCAGATGTTTGGTTATTTCAACGGTCAGTATTACATGATCGATGAATCAGCCAATATCGTGGTGCCTGAAGATGCAAACTATAAGAAGTCTGGTATTCAGGTATCTAAGAATCTCAATAATGTATATGATGTAGACATGTATCTCTATCATTCTGATCTGACAACAGAAGAGAATGGTGAGCGTGTTGCCTTCATGAAGGAGTTCATTGTCAATGAGAAGGTTCCTAAGATTATTCATGTGAATAATGAGTTCCTGATCTCTGCAGATTATGAGCTCTTTAATAAAGACGGGAAGTGTCTCTCTAATGGCGTTCTTTCCACTCGTGCTGAAAGTTGCAACGGTGTTATTCTCGCTCCTGTGGATCAGTTCAATCATATGATGTACCGTAAGCTGTACGTCTTTGATGGTCGAATTGAGATTCCTGTACCGAATATTTCTCGGTACGGTATCAAGTGCCAGTACAATCAGCATCCGTATACGATCCGCATCAATTCGATCAAGGTTACTACCACATATGGCAATGACACTTACATGATTGGTAAGGATGAGCAGGTTGTTCGTGGTAAGGATATTGATGGAAAGTATCACAGCGCAAAGTATACTCTCTATCATCATATGTGTGATTGCCCGAATGAGATCACTCATAATAACTATGCATCCAAGTTCCTTACCAATGCAACGATCGGAACATCTATCATTGATTCTATGGTTGGTCCTGCTGTGCTGGAAGCACCCGCAGATTACACTGAAGTTGTGGTTGCGGATATTCCGTGTGCTACACAGGATAACAGCTATACTGTCAAGATTGATGGTAAGGCTGATCAGATCGTTCTGAATGTGGAAGCGATCGTGGATAACTTCAATACAGTATATGATATTGAAGATATCAAGGCTCTGCTCGATACTGTAAATGGGGAAGGCACCGATAAGGACGACTCCTCAACCGATACTGACACAGGTAATGATGGCAATCATTGTACCTGCGGTGGTAATTGCGGATGCTGCACCAATAAGGATGGTTCCGCTGTGACTCCTCCTACTGACGATAAGAAAGAGCCGGAAACTCCTCCTACGGATACTGATCAGAAGGGTGATCAGGGCACCACTGAGAATCCTGATGAGAATAAGGATCAGACTACTGAGGGAAGTACAGATACTTCTGAAGATAATGGCTAAATAATTTATGGTGATGCTTGGATTGCATTGAGTTTTAATGCATATTCAAACATCACCATAAATTTAAGGCTGGATACTCTAGAGTAGAAAGGGGTTTCGCAATTATATGGCAAATAATTCAAGTAGTGTATTATCTGAGGTAAAGAAGATATCGGGTAGTATGCTAAGTACCATTAAAGAGATTCTTAATAAAAATGACATTTCGTACTCAGAGGTTGATTCCATGAACCTCGTTGTAAATAAATCGGATGAGCATTCAATTAGCTCTGACGAAATTCGGGCTTTAGCTACAGAAGCCACAGGTTGCTCTATTCTCGCTTTTGATACTTTGATTGATATGGTGGATGTCAACAACAAGGTATATGTGAGACAGCAACTAAAATGAAAAAATGATAGGCTAGAAGGTTTCTATTCCTTCTAGCCTATCATTTAAGCCTTATCAGTGATATATTTATAGGTCATATCACGAGTGCTGCGAAGATCGAAATTCTCCAGCTTCAGAGCCTTCAGCATTGCGAGCTTTGTATACTCATGGACTGCCTCGGTAAATATATCCTGAGGATCGGAGCCCTGCATCTTATTGGCCTTATTCATCATAATAGCCTCAAAGAGAGAGGGCTGATATACCTTCGGACGACCTGAGAAACGGTAGTTTGTAGCTTCGTTCACAGCGTCCTGCATGGCCTGATTGTCCATGACCTTATTATCCTGAGCAAGAGTATCCTCAATGTCATGACGATACTGATCCTCATCAGCAACCTTCTGCTTTTCTGCATCAATTGTAGTCTGGACGTTATTCTTGATGATATCACTGATTTCATCAAGACTCATCTTTGCATTGATGTTCTTGATAGCAGTATCATTTGCTGTCGGATCGTAATGGATGGAGTCAGGATCAATACGGCCGACGTTGTTCTTCTTGATGGTGACTGCATGCTTAGCGGCGTTTTCAGCCTCGGTTACGATCGTACGAAGCACAGAAGAATTATTCTTCTTCAGAGCTTCACGGACGTAGTATTCTGTAGGCTTGTTATCACAGCGCTTGGCAATAAAATCACGAACTTCTGCACCAGCGTCCGACGGAGAAAGGTTCTTGTCGGGATCGTTGTAAGGAAGTGCGTTCTTATAGATTTGACCAAGGACTGTATCAATGCACACGGACTTGCCGTCTTCTGCAGCTTTCAGTGTCATGCGACGCATATGCTCAGGATCGTTCTCAAATGCGGACATCTGATCCATTCGATCCTTTGCTTTATTCTTGGCATGAATGAAATCGAGAACTTTTGCTTCACGCTCATCTAATCCAGCAGTTTCCAGCTTGAACTGAATTGCGGATTTCATAATTCATAGCCACCTTTCTTAATAGAGTATTGAGTTCAAAACTTAACTGATTGTTTTTACGACCTCTACGTTGAGCTTGATATCATCCTGTGCAACAACAAGGACCTCTGGAACGTATTCACGGAGTTCCTCTTTGGTAAGATCATTCAGATCAGTTACTTTCATGCATACGGTCTGATATTTCGGGTCATAATCATTGATTCCTGTAAATCTCAAATGGTGGACAGCCGGGAAATTATTCTCGATAGCCTTAATCATATTTGAGATATAAAGGTCATTCGAACCAGAAGAATTGACCTTTTCGACAAACGATTTGATGAATGCCTGAAGTTCAGCCATAACATTTGTAGCAGTTGTACCATCTACAAGTTTTACGTCGTAACTGATACTAATATTAACACGGTCAATGAGTTCTTGCTCATCACCGATATAATAGTTATTACTACGACCATAAGTGTTATAGAACTTGATATCCAGGTTTGTGTTGTTACGAAGTCTAGGTGAGCACTCTTCAAGATAACGATAGTTATCTGTAACCTTACTGATGAAGGTGTTAAATGTGTCTGTGCTATTAACCATATCAGCTTTCACCATAGGAAGTAGAGACATAGCAGCAATTGTGCACATTTCGTTTCCTTCTGTATCGAGAGGACCTGTATAGAAGGTTACGTTACTACGCATCATATTCAGAGGTTCAACGAAAGTCAAACCTTCTGTTTTTGCAGAGTACACGTTGGCCAGAGAATAGAGGTCAATGTCACCACCAGGAACAGAATTTCCATGATCATCTTTCGGGCGGAAAAGATCAAAGAATCCAGGCTGTATTGCGCCAATATTATCACGGTAGCAAATATATACATTGACAGAGCAATTTTCAATCGGCACATAGTGATAGTCAACGTTTTCTTCACTCACGAGATTGAGAATTGCAAACATCTTGTCTGTCGTAATATAGTCGTTTGTGATAATCTTTGCGCTAAATGTTACCATGGACTTATCCGAAGCATCTACTTCAGACGGGAATAGTTCGATATATCCAACTTCTTCATCCCCATTCAGGAAAGAAGCAAAGATACGAACGTCATTCAGAATACCAGTGGCAGACTTGTAGTTTCCGAATTCGTGGACGTAATTTCCATCCAAGACTGTGGAAGGAATAATGCTGAGAGAGATCTCGTACCGACTATTCTCTTCCAGTCTACGATTCAGTTTCAGTTTTGAAGTAATGAACTGACAGAGAAGATTATCGTTGGACGACACATAATCCAGACTCACAATCTCGTTTTGGATATTCTTGTAAAGACCGACAAGATTTGGGCTCTTTGACATTGAAATCAAGAACGGGTTTGTGTAAATGAACTGATAACCCTTCTTGAACTCAACTCTACCACTGAGAATCAGAGGCTTCAGATCTTCCATGTCGATACGAGTTTCCAGCTTTTCTCCAGACCAATTGTATCGAGAATATCCATTAAGATCCTGGACGTAATACTCACCGAGATTAGAGAGCTTGTAGATATTGATATCTTTCATCAACTTCTCATATCCAATATAATCCCCAGTTTTATTACCAGTTGTATCAGATTCATAATAGACCTGATGTGATTCAACGGACAGAGCGAGCATTCCGTTTTCGATCATTGTGGTAAGAGTATCGGTGGAAAGATCTCCATCAATCTTATTACCATTAGCGTCATAATGCTTACCATCAGACAGGTAATACGTACCAGACTCATTATCTACATAATGTTTGGTTGTGATGGTTTCTTCACGATAGCATACAGTCTTCTTTTTAAGACAAAGAAGTTCAGTCTTTGAAGCCATATCATCATCTGTATATTCATTATACTCGATGATATTACCATCAGCATCATAATGCTGCCAATAACCCTCTCGGTTTTTAACAAAGAACGTCGTGTTCCAAGTTGTCGGATCTTCTTTTTTGCTATTATCGAAGACGATAATCTGATCACTAAACCAAATATTCGGTGTTTCATACCGATCTTTGTAGAGATGATCCGTGATCGTTTTATCGTACGACATATAGCCAGGGAGCAGTCTCACTCTAGTCCTACTATCACCTTCGTATACGAAAAGATGGCCAGGATTCAGAGTATAGACATTACCATTCTCAGAACGATCGAACTCAAAGCTATTGATGTTTACACCGAGCGTATTTGTCGGGTAGATATAGTCATCTCGTTTGATCAGAAGGAACGCTGAGAAGAGTCGTTCCATAATATCATCACGACGCTTAATAACAAAAATCTCGTTACCGTACCGATACTTATAGTTGTAGAAATACGTGGAAATATCGTTTTCGGTAGAAAGCTCATTTGCTGTTGAGAATCCTTCCACAGTAAGAGCTTGGAGTGCATCAATGGAAAGTTTTGAGGCGCCACCAGCAGCCGGAGATACAGCCTTACCAGCAATAATCATTTTAGAATTATATGCATAATTCTCAGAATACGGCTGGAAAGTGATACTTCTACCAGTATACTCTTCAAAGTTCGCTTTTTCTCCAGTTGTGGTATACGTGATCACTTTGATATCTGAGTTAAACTCGGGCTGGAAATACCCATCTTTCGGAGAGAAAGAAATCTCCAGAATATTTTCATCTTTCAACCTATAATAGCAGAAAGGTGTTTTAAGAGGGAGAGAGAATTTTACCAGCTTATCCAGTCTTGTATAATCGGATGCAGTAGGCGCCTTGTAGAAGATGTCAAATCCGGCGAGGGTATCGTCAAATTCGAAGTCCAGAACCGGATAATTGATCTTCGTATTTGTGATGATCTGCTCATGCAGTTCTGTACGAGTCACCTGTCGAGCAGTCAACTCCAAAATAAGAAGGCCGTTATTCACTTTACGCATCTTCAGGTACGGATTCGTAACATTCGATACTGAGTTTGGAATCGTCATGTCGTATTTTGCACTATAGACATATTCTGATTGATAAGTACCAGCGATATTCTTTTTCTTTGCTTCTATAACGACGTCATAATCAAGAGTGAAAGAAATATCTTCCACATTGATAATCATATCCTTATCAATCTTAAATACTACAGTTCCGTTTGAAGAATTCTGACTTCCATAAAGGAGGATGTCTTCCTGCTGTAATAATAAAACGAATGTGCAAGTTGCTGCGGATCCGAAAGAATTGTCCAATTGAAAAATAGCGGCATGGGAATAGATTGATTCCGGGATAATTGCCTTATTCGGAAAAGCTTCGTTGATAAGAACTGAAGCTGTATTCATGGCATCTTCAGTGATATTTGCAATCTGCTCCATGACGAAGCCTTGTTCGCCAACATTCAAAGCTGACAGCGGAATATCACCGAAATATTTCTGACCAAGAGTAGTCAGTGCTGTATTTTTAATGGAGTAACTATCCGTATAGTCACGGTCAACAACGATTTTGTCCGTTGTAGTTACTTTAGCCATTTAGCATTTCTCCTTTCCTAATAGATTAGAGATTATCTCATTGGACGGAATCTAAGTTTAAACGTGTATGGAAGATTTCTCTTACCATCACCATTGAAAGTTTCAATGAACGGGATACCAGACCATGTATAACCAGTACCACAAACAGCAGGCTGGAATTTATTGACGTATCTCCATTCTCCCATTGTAGGACTATGAGTATTGAATTCGATCAAAGAGAGAGGATTGAAATCTTCTTTCCATGAGAATCGGTATTCAACGGAATATTCAGGATTTGCAAGTCGTGTTTCTGAATCATATGCAAACGAAGACGACGGCATCGTTACTGGGAAGACACCGTAATATTTTGACCAGAAGATAATGGTTTCTCCGTCTTCTGCTGTCAGAATGTAATATACACACGTAGCATAGTCAATAATCCGATTTTTGATGTAATTGACATCCGGCATGACTTTACCACGGTAGACATGAGATACATAATCAGACCATAGTTTGTGGAGATGATAGATGTGAAGATCTCGATCATCTACGTATTTTATCTGGAAACTACCTTCCGTCTTACTCTTGATATTACTTTTTCCGTACGCAACCTTATGACCTGTCAGTGCCTGACCATAGGCATCTGTGTCAATATACTCATCGGCTGTCTGGAAGGATTTTGCCTTGTTGGACAGATACAATGCGAACTGATGATTGTATCCTGCTTTGGATTGAGTCAGTTCTCTCAGCATCTCGGGGCAATGTTTCAGAGCATAATAATACTCAGAAAGATTTTTCAAATCATCCGATAATACAGGAGATGATAGACCACCATTTGATCCTTCAGCATAAATATTACAATCCGGACGAACGAAAAATACATGCGCAAATGTTTTTGAAAGGCTGTCGTTTCCGTTCGGCTGTTTGTATTTATTATAGTATTTCGTATACTGACGATAGAGCGTTGTTGGATCCATCAAGTCGATGTTGACTGATTGACGGATTGTATTCATGTTTACGAGAAGTTTTTCCTTCTCATAATCCATAAAATAATCATAGCGATAGAGAGAATGTGTACTATCGGGGTTAGCAGTTTTATTCGGGAAGCCATATTTATTCTGAACGATGCCAGGAGCATTTCGGTCGAGGGCTTGAATAGTAGTTGAATTTTGCTGATATTTGTAATCTCCATATGTCAGCATCTTCATAACAGCATAGTAGTCAGCAGACTGCTTTTCTGTATAGGTGTATTGATAGTCAGAATTTTGTGTTGTCTTATATCTTTTCGCAAGATACATAACACGACTATCACCGAAGATTGTGTTTGAGAGCCATGACTTCAAAGATCCAAATAGACTGCTGACTGCAGTTGATAGCAAGCTTTTACCAAGATTCATAACTCCGTTCACCAGAGCTTTACCGGCGCCAGTTCCGACATATGAGTCTATTTTTGATCCTACCCAGTTTCCAGCCTGATCTTGAAGTTTATCCACACCGTTTTTGATATTGCTAATCGTATTTTTTGCGCCATTTACCATGTCACCAAGAAAACTTTGCGCGTCAATCTCATCTTCCGGATTTGCTGGCACTTGCATTGGTGTTGGAACTGGGTATGTCGATTTCAGACTCTTTTCTGGGAAAGACACGAGCGTGTTGATATCAACCGCAGCAATCTCTTTTCCATCTTTACCAATGACGACTCGAGAATCTGGATAATTTTGACCACCAATCTGTATGATTTCATACACGTTATTTCTGACAAAAGAAGCAAGGTGAGTACCATTTACATCAACAGATGCAGAGGTACTTACCTTGTCACCAATTTTGAGAGCCATATATGAAGTCGTCACTCCTTTCTTTTTCAATGTAGGGTTTCCTCGTAATCGCTTACCCTATTGTTTTCAGGTGCTATATTCACTAGGGTTTCTCTTAAGTACAAGTATTTAATGTCAACTCTAGTGTTTAATGGAAAGGAGTGATAGGCATGACCACTAAACACGGGAAAAGGAAGACTGTTAAAACTCGTGACATGATGCTGATCTTATGCTCCGTATTGGTCATCATCTATACGATTATTGACATCATTCTTGGCTTCGTTGGTCTGAAGACTGGTAGTCAGATTCAGCTTGATAGCACACTTACAACTGAAGTTTTTGGTTTTGCAAAGTGGGTTATCACAACTGGTGCTGGTATTACTGTGGCAAAGACCCTGAAAGGACGTACCAATAGTGATGAGACAGAAGAGCCTCCTCCTATGGATGATTCTGATAATAATGAGTAAAGGAGTATAAAGAGATGGCAAAAAATCTTGATTTTGTGATCATGGAAGCTGCACAGTCTGGACTTCTGTCTAATGACGAAGCAGTTTTAATGTTCACAGTTACCACAGAAGGTGCAAACTGGGAAGCTCGTAAAGAGTATGGCGATCGTACTCGTGCTGCAAAAGCTCTTGTGAAGCAGTATAAGAAAGATGTGAAAGCAAAGAACTTTAAAGCAGCAGCTGCCGATCTTGATAAGGCGATTTCAATTATGGAAGACCTGGATAAGTCACTGAAGGAGTGGCGTGAATCTTCCACATTCGGTAGTTATATCACAGGTCTTTTCATTCCTATTCTGAAAGACTTCATCCCGTTCACTGGAAAGGATGCTATTGATCGGACGAAGGAGTCTATGCGACTGAACAGAGAAGGAAAGGGTCTGAATGGAGGCCAGATTAGCTACGGCGACAAGAACTTCTACATCAATCGACTTATTCAGTATTCTGATGAGCTTAAGAATAAGATCAAGTTCCGTAAGAAGGAGCTTTCTCGCTATGAGAATAATATGGCAGCAGCTCCTGCGAAGAAGCCTCTGTTCGCAAAGGAATCAACTGAGGACGTCCTTTTCGATCTAAATGAGACCGAAGCATTTTTCAATGAATACTCTACTCAGTCTTATATGGATGATGACGAGTATTATTCTGAAGGCGTTAAGGAGATTCTGTCAAAGCTTGCTCCGAAGAAGGAAAACGTTGACAAAGCAAAGAAGAACGTTATGAATGCATTGAAGACTGCAAAGAGTGCAGTTACTGGTGGCACTACAGATGAAGGCTTCCTTCGTCAGTTGAATTCTTCTATTACTGAGCTTACTCGAGCTCGTCTTAAGATGGTGAATGCATATCAGGAATCTTCTGGTGTTATTCGCTATCTGACTCCGTCTGATATCTCCTTCGATAAGGCGAAGGAACTGGTTGCGCAGTATAAGACGGCCATTGATGACTACGAGAAGCAGATTAATAAGTTCAGTGAGGATATCAAGCCTGCTGAGCGTGCTGTTGTTTCCAAGGGAGCAAATTACGCCTACTATTCTAAGCTGAGCTCCGTTTGTAAGGAAGAGGTCAGCGCGAATCGTGGCTTTTATGATACTTTGAAGAACGTGGTTTCTTCTCGTGAGAAGTTCGTCGTGTATAATCGTAATGATGACACGATTGACAATAACTTCCAGAAGTCTATGTCGAAGTTTAAGTATCGCTCTGATGAGAATGAACAGCTTCAGATGGCTGAGTCCGCAGTTGATGACATGAAAGCTATTTTTGACGTGTAAGCATTAGAAAATGCCCTATAGAGTATCTCAACTCTATAGGGCATTTTACTTACTTTAAACGCTTTGTTAGGATGATGGGTTGATATTCGGACTTTATTTTGTATTCCGGTACTCCCGTGATTCCAGGGAGACTAATTTGACTTGCAGAATATAAATCCGAAATCACTGAATCTTAGCTCGGTATCTTCTAAAATTCAGGGAAATGGCAGCAATCGTTCTACGATCATCTAGATCTCCAGACAGTACTTCCACTTCACTGGTAAACTTATATCTCAAGGATACCTTCTACGAACATTTTAGATCTCCAGTATCAATTCAATATAAATCTACTTTTGGTGAATTTCAAGAATCATATCGTCTACGAACATATAGATCTCGGACAATCATCCATCGTTTCATCAATACTCTTGCTCAGAAACTATCAGTTCGTCTACGGCCATCTAGGTCTCGGAACTCAAGATAAATGTCTAAGCAATGTCATAATAAATAGTTGGCCAGACTGCAAAATTAATACAGTCTGGCCAACTAAGTGTTCAGAATATTAGATCAGTTTGGAAGATTAGCCGTTGATCATCTCATAGAACTGATCAAAATCAGGGGACTCAGTCTCGTCGTCATCAGTAGACTCCTCGATCTCTTCAAGCTTCTTATCCAGCTCGTCCAGAAGCAGAGTGCGCTCAGCGACAGTAATGGTACCGTTCATCTCAGCGTCATAAATTGCACAACGAATTTCGGTTGCTTCCTCAGTTGCCTCTTCCTTATCCTTACGATGGAAAAGGCCCTTCACGAAACCGACAGCGCTCTTGCCAAGGCTCTTAACCCCATCGAGCACGGTCTTGGGAGACTGCATGACGGCATGGCCAACATTCTTAATTGCAGCCTTAAAGTCGGACAGCAGCTCATTACGAGCAGCCTTTGCACTGTTCTTCCGATCTTCAATAGTCTTCTTGATAGAGACCTGAGAGACGTCGATATGTGCGCTGATGTTATCGAGCTTTTTGCAAAGCTTATCGGTTGCGGCATTCAGAGCATCTTCGTAGCCCTGATAAATAGCGCTACGACGTGCCTCGTCATCACCAGCATTATTCATTCGACGTGCGTACTTTTCCTGAATGGCGTAGACGTTCTTCTTCCAGTCCTCAATAGCACGATCCACAGACATCTTTGCAGAGCTGAGATCAGCCTTCTGTGCCTTGAGCATTGTGCCCTGCAGATTGCGCTTATCGACGGCAGAATTTCGAGAATCGTAATACTTCTTAGAGTACTTGTCGATAGCACGATCTGCCCGATTCTTCTTCTTGGGAGTCTCTTCTGCATTGTTACAATCGGCTTCTTCGAGAACGCTGAGAAGATTGTCTCGAGTATAGAGGTCGATGTCACCGTTCTGCTCGGCTTCGCAAATGATATACTTGAGTTCCATAATAATAGTCATCCTTTCTTATCTAATGTAAGATATGCGATTAATTAGATGTTTTTATACATCTCCACTCATCGCGCTATATGCTAAATCGGAAAGTTTGCCGATATTGAGTGTTCGTAAGATCGGGTTTCTTGGGATATCTGCAATTGCATCGGCGCCAAGATATCCAGCAGCAGTACTCATATAATCAGAGGATTTCTTCATAGCAACGCCGAACGCACCAGCTCCAGCCGTGGCAAGAGTTGCGGCAACAACTTTAGCAGGGTGCTTGGCGCAATAGTTATATGCTTTTGACGAAACCTGATTAATTTGGTTTGTCACACTTTTGATAAAGTTGACTTTAGAAGGATCGTCCTCATTGAGAGCACATTTTTGGAGAATGGAGATTGTATCTGTCCACTTCCCCTGGATTTCGGACATATTCTTGTCGAAATCTTTGATCTCTTTATTACTGAGCTTCACAGCATCAGCAATACCGATGTTTAGCTGTCGCACATCAGATCCATCCAGATTCCAACTCTTGATAATACCCTGAAGCTTCTCAGAAAGTTCATCCTGAGCCTTCTTGTATTCATCAGCGTTTTTATACTGGGTGGTTTGAAGTTTACGTACACCAGCAACAGCGGCTTTCACATAATCATCGTATGCAGCGATATACTTCGCACGATCGGTGATTTTGATTTTTTGACCAGCAAGCTCTTTGTTTGTGACAAGAGCCTGTTCGACATTCTTCAGCTTTCCGGAAGCAGTGATCTGGTTGAACTTAGTCTTGACTGCACCAGTAACTTTCTTAACGAGAGTCTTAATCCCGTTAAAAATCTTACTGAAGAACGCCTTGATAGAGTCAACGAACGACTTTCCAGCTTCCTCAAGCATAAAGGATGCATCGTTTGATGATTCGTTAAAATACCCAAGTTTGACCTTATTGTGAACTTCCGTTACATCAATCATGAACTTATTATAAGCACATTCATAGAGGTAATCGGCCTTTTCACATTCAAGGTCAAACTCGAGAAAGTAACTATCCATCAATGTGATAACCTCCTTTCTCTATTTATTATTCGTAGAATTAATATAATGTAAGTACCCTCCCTGAAACAATTCCCTAAGTTTACAAGGGTTACTACGTTGTAAAGGAGTGAGAAATTATGCGTTATCCAGAATTGGATATACTCTTCACAGAGAGCGAATGCATCGCTATGGAAAATGATCACATGATGCAATCCTATATTGATGCATTTCATGTAGAAGCTGCTGAACTTTATATGGAAGCAGCTTCTCATATTATCTCAGACCACGAAACTTCGATTCTTTATGAGAATGCATGCAGTGATCTGATTTCCAAACTTTCTGGATTTATTCAGAAAGTTATTGATAACGTCAGCCTTTTCTTCCGTAATCTAAAGATTAAGATCTTTGGTAGTAAGGAAGAGAAAGAAAAGCTTGCTCAGATTAAGGAAGCTGTGAAATCTGCAAAGAAGCTCCCTGAATCTGCTCGCAAACAGATCAAGGTCTATCGTACAAAAAAGAATAAGAAGGCACTCGATGCCTACATCAAAGAAATGGCTCAGCTTGAGCGTCGCTTAATGCGTCTTAAGGTTGAAGCAAATAACGATGCTAGTTATGGACTGCAAATGCTTCCTATCGTTGGTGCATTTGTTCCTAGTAAGGATAATACATCTTCAATCATGCTCGAGTATAACGACATTAAAGATGCTATGGATAAGTGCAATGCCAAATATGAAAAGCTTATCGAGCAGAATGCCGAGGTCGTTAATCTGGCGCTTGAAGATGCGATCCGTTTTTCAGACAAAGAGCTGAAAGACATTGAGCTTGACATGGATGCTATTAAGGCCGACTCCGATAAAGTTCTTGCTAAGTTTAAGGAAGACGCAAAAGGAGTTAAGGTAAAAGAGCAGGCAAATCTTCTTCAGAGGATGACGTCTTCTATCGAAACACACGTTCGTAAATACATGCGAGATTGTGGTGGGTATCACCAGAAGAATACAGCAGCTCTTTTAGCTATCGCAAAAATTACAGGCATCACACTTACCTCACTTGGTGCAAATGAGTTAATAAAGCAGGCGACCCAGGGTGAAGTTGATATTGCAGGTACTGTTAGGGATTCCGCTATTGATACATATAACAATAAAGTCGCTCCAGTTGTCAACGATGCTGTTATGCGTATTCCGCTTGCTCGAGATAGTATGTTGAATCACACTGGTCTTAAGGCATATGATATTACGGCAAAAACTCTTAAAAAGAATGGTACTAAGCATACTCCAGAAGAGTGTATGTATAATGGTGTATGTCAAGCGGTTTATGCATGGGCTTCCACTGGATTCTCTCCAAAATCAAAAATATCTAAAAAGGTGAAAGATCTTATCCAAGCGGCATATGCGAATTCGGATAAGTTAACTTATATCTACGAGTTACCTTACCTCGTCACAATTGATTTCGCCGATACTGTTATCACAAATACTTCAAATAAGCAAGTGCTTATGGCGCCGTTCATGTTGAAGTATATCAATAAGCATCCGGAAGTTGCTTGGCCGAAACAGTTTGTTACAGATCTTTCAAATGCAAAGGAAAAAGATGGCAACGACTATTTCGGTAGGTTTATGAATATTTATCTGGAAAAAGTCATTAATATTCAAGACGTTCCGAAGTTCAAATCCACCATTCGTTCTTATAGAACTGATTGGAAGGCTGCTCAAGCTAAAACCTAACGATTACAAAAAAGACAGAGATACGTCTATGATTAGAGTATCTCTGTCTTTTATAGTTCGTATGTTTTTAGTTTGATTCTATCGGCTCGCACACCACAATCTTTTTCAAGAATATTATAATGGACGTAAATTGTTTTTGTGAGTGGAAGATATTGCGTTAAAGTTCTCCTCAGATAATCAATGCCGGTTCCTTCACTTCCATCATTATCTGCATAGATATGATAAATGATGTTGTTTCCAACGAATCCTTTTTGCATCATCGTTTTCATCATATTACCATAGAACTTTCCGCATGTAGCTAAGTTTAAAGTATTCTCTTTTATCTCATTTAAGCCATATGCGATTCCCATGCAATCAAATACTCCTTCTGAAATATTGATTGTGATATCATCTGGAGTAAATAGATCGACAGCTGACGAAATTGCATAATATGGTCTTACTAAACTTTCGTTTAGAATGAGAGAATATTTAAACCAACGAATCTCAGTATCCGGTCGAATGCTGCGGAATAGGATTTGAGTTCCAGTAGAAGTGACGAATCCAACGAAATCTCTATCCAAGAAGTTTGCAACTTCAGGTTTTACGGTTATCGTATGGATATCGTTTTTCAAGAGAAATTCTCGTAAAGAAGTAATTACCTTGCAGTCTTTTAAGTCTTGCTCACTGAACTTTCTTCCGAGTCGATTTTCGATGTATCGAATCTTTTTCTCTTCATAATTCTCTGGGAGTTCATAATTGAATATGATTGCTGGACGATCTGGATTGATTGCAGCATTCTTATCAGAAGTTTTAGCAACCTTTCCAGCATCGTTGAGTAGATTTTTATCTTGGATCTCCAATTCTTCCAGCACGTCTTTATCTACGATCCCGTGTGCTGGACAACGGAAGCAGTTATAAAGAATTGGAAGATTATCATTTGGAGATATTCGGATATAAAAATGCCCCGTATTCTGGTTTTTTACAGAGTCACCACAATACGGGCATCGAGTACGAATATTGATATCACTTACTTTTTGTGTGAATATGGGTCGTTCCATTAACTGCTTAATTAATTCAATTTTAAATTCTCGATTTGTCATAATTTCACCTCCTATTTAGTAGTCTGTCATTAACACGATGGGAAAAAAGAAATCCTGGTGTAGCACGTGATTTAATGCTACACCAGGATTATTATTCGTTATTAGAGGATGTCGTCTCCGTTAGACTCGGGAATGATCTCGGCCTCATCGTCATCAACAGGAATGACGACAGGATCTTCATAGGGCGTCTTGCAGGGAATAGGATCGGTCGGCTCCACGTCATCCGTGTAATCGTCTTCGTCCTTCTCAGTCAGAGGCTCACGACTGCTGAAGTTGCTGTTAGAGCTCACACGATCACCCTCAATGGGATCGTCGTCTTCGTTCAGAGCATCCTCTCCAGCTTTTACCAGATCATTGAAGCTCGGAACTTCATCGCTATTGTAGTCTTTCGGAAGCATGCTGAGACACTTCGATGCAGGGACAATCACGGGTTTTTCCTCATCATAACCATTTTCCGCAAACGCAATGTACTCAGACAGGTCAGCAAGACGATCAATGACGTTGGCAGCATACTTTGCAGTAGCGTCGATGAGTGTCAGCTTAGCCTTCCGCATCTCGTCATGGTAATTATCGAGCACACGCTTCTTTGCCCAGTTCTCAGCAGCAATGATATCCTCCTGGCTATCACCGTTGATCATCACAGTTGCCTGGAACTTATAAGGGAGTCTGAGATCCTGATTGATGCTGTGCTTTCCAAAATTGAAGCTGTTGAAAATGATATTGAAACTGTCACAACCGGGAATCTGAGAATTCAGGGTATCGGTCAGACGCTTGGAATAGTAGAGGATAGCGTCATATTCACATTCAGTGAGAACAGCAGTAGCCATCGTGTCGTTATGATAAACCTTCAGCATTTTTCATTTCCTCCAATATTTTCACTTTTTATTCGGATCTTCAGCAGTGCCTTCCAGATAGACCTTTCCGGTAACACTACTGAAGACGATATCGTTTACAAGCGGGAAGTCAGGATCCGAACCATTATCCATGACACGGATCTCAAAGTCAAGACCGAGAAGTTCACACCACTTAGAGAAGTTTGTAACGCTCATACGAGTACCGTTATTCAAAGCGGTCTTCATATTCGTGAGCGTATACTTATCTCCGGTCATATACTTCAGAGAATTGATGTCACGGCCTTTTGCAAGGATTGATTTCTTGATGCATTTCTTCCATCCATCATCTGTATCATTGATGATTGGACGAAAAACGGAAGTTGCAGCATTCATATCCATCAATGCTTCTTCCGAATATAATACTTCGTTCTTTGCTGTAGTTGCCTCAATCTTCGGCAACGTGATTTCGAAGGTGTGCCCAACTGAGAAGATTTCGTTTGTCTTCTCATTCGGAGTAAGAACCTTCGTCATGTGACCGTCTATGACATAGACGGTTGGAATGATAGGACGGACACTGTCCTTTTTCGTGGAGCAGATATAAATCTGCCCATCGTCTTTGTCGATATATCCTTTTCCGTCGATGTACTGCGTATCATCAGCGATGTAACCCTTAATAGAGTAGACCTTATCCTGGAACGCAAGTTGAATCGGAAAATTATACGACTTTTTCTTGTCCATATACTTTGTCCTCCATCAGCGTTTCTCTACTTTCCGTATTTTTCGACATAAGCAAGATAGCGTTCTGGAATGAGAACTTTGTCTCCCTCTCCATTACGTAGATGCTTAATCATTTTCTTGATCCTTTTTACATGCTTTTTGTAGATCTTTTTATCGAGCCCTTCGAGCACGATGTATTTCTTCAGAAAATAGAGATACTTATCATAACTATCAGCCATACTATCAAGAATTGCCTGGTCATACTTCATAATCATTCACCTCCTAAACCCAGGCGCATTAAATTTTATGTCGCCTGGTTAATACAAATATATAATATATAAACATAATTAGTTTTAAATTTTCTCTTAACTTTGTGCTCTCCTTACTTTTTTCAAAACATGGAATGAACCGATGTCTGAGTAAATTAAACCCGGACATCGGTTCATTCCAATTATTCCATAGAAGTTACTTCTTGTGGAAGAACTTGCTGGCGATCCGTGAGAGGATACCAGACTTAGACTTCTGAGCCTTACGCAGATACTCCTTGACCTTGCGGCTGGCCTGAGCATGATACTTGATACGAAGCTTAGCCTTCAGGATACGCTCCATCTTGTAGACAGTCTCCAGCTTACGCCACAGCGGATCATGGTGCTCCATAGCGCATGCACGAATAGCAACCTCATACAGCTGAGCCTTACGAGCGTGCTTATCGAACTTCACGATGGTACGCTCAGTCATGAAGCCCTCATCACGCAGAGTATCGAACTCATCGGAGTTCACAAACTCAGTGAACTCAGACTCAGTCATACTCTCCTTCAGAAGCATAGGAGTCAGGACAGTAGTCATGACATCATCGACATGCTGATCCTGCTCGGGAGTAAGCGGAGGGGGATCCTGCATCTCTGTATCAGAAGAAGTCATTGCCTTTGCGACGTTTGCCTTCACCTGATCAACAGGAGTGGAAGCATCGGGAG
>UMCO01011073.1_pt1 | contig 18519 bp, 15 predicted proteins | sample 1964251 | NCBI WGS metagenome assembly UMCO01 (sample SAMEA4835970, study PRJEB28245) | human gut metagenome | biome: gut microbiome; material: fecal sample | place: Denmark | collected 2008
TCCTCACTCCCCTTTTGGTGAGCGGCTAGCCTGCAATTCGACATATTATTGAGGTTACCATTTCTATCCACACTCTCCTTGCGGAGAGCGATACGTTGGGGGCAACCAAGGCCGATGCGGCATTTCTATCCACACCCTCTCACAGGGAATGACTGACATTTATTCATGGCTCTGGTAATGTTACACAAACTTTTACCGATGGTTTGTGAACAGAAAAACAATCATACTGGGCACTGGCATGGCATTTTTGCTGGCTCAAACACTCGTGCATTTATTTCATGTTCTGCTTCTGCTATTTTGTGCAGGCAATGCTTATTTCATCAGTTTCTGCAGCGTTTTCAGCAGCTCATCCACAACTTCGTCATTCCCGGCACGGATACCATCCGCCACACAGGTGCGGATATGGTTTGCCAGCAGCTCACGGTTGAACGCGTTCATCGCCGCCGTTACCGCCGCCGACTGCACCAAAATATCCGGACAATACACTTCGTTTTCCACCATCCCACGGATGCCCCGAATCTGCCCTTCGATCCGATTCAGTCTGTGGACCAGGCTTTTATACTCTTCTTCACTGCGATGCTTTGTTTTGTGTGCACAGCAGCAACACGGTTCCTTCTTTTCGTTTTCCTGCATTATGTTACCCTCCCATCATATGCAAGGTACCCCGGCGGGGTATATTCACTATATACCCCGCCGGGGTACCTTGTCAAGTAGATAATATAATATTTTTATATTATTTTATGCGAGAGTTTTTTACTATAGCAATTTTTAAGATTAAAGCGGATATCCGCATGAACAAAACCACCCTGAACAGTCAGAAAGAGAAACATTCCATGCTCTCCTTGCGGAGAGCGACATTCCGCCGGCAAAGAGCACGCAGGGGGCCGCAACATTTCTATCCACGCTCTCCTTGCGGAGAGCGACGCCCGTTTTAAGCGTGAACGTAAGGGCATGATTGCATTTCTATCCACGCTCTCCTTGCGGAGAGCGACAGCTTGCCATTTATAATCAACTCCTTATTCAAAATATTTCTATCCACGCTCTCCTTGCGGAGAGCGACAGCTTGCCATTTATAATCAACTCCTTATTCAAAATATTTCTATCCACGCTCTCCTTGCGGAGAGCGACGTGGCTGGTCTCATATTCCGCGCCAAGTTTGTTATATTTCTATCCACGCTCTCCTTGCGGAGAGCGACGTCAGCACCGGCAATCAAATCCTGCTGGTCATCGTATTTCTATCCACGCTCTCCTTGCGGAGAGCGACTCCGTGTTAGCGTTGGGGATGCCCACGTCTGTGTCATTTCTATCCACGCTCTCCTTGCGGAGAGCGACCAGCTGCTTTTGGATAGAGGGCTGACGCGTGATGACATTTCTATCCACGCTCTCCTTGCGGAGAGCGACACCACCTTTTCTGGTACTGTGCACCGCAAAGAAATTTCTATCCACGCTCTCCTTGCGGAGAGCGACCTTTGTCGTTGTTGCGTTCGGTCATGTTCATGGCATTATTTCTATCCACGCTCTCCTTGCGGAGAGCGACGGGCAATACCCTGTTACCGCCATGATGTGCAAAATATTTCTATCCACGCTCTCCTTGCGGAGAGCGACATCAGGCCACCTGCACACAGGCGCACTACATAAGGTATTTCTATCCACGCTCTCCTTGCGGAGAGCGACCCCTTGCTATTCCGCGCCACCAGCAGGCAGACGCATTTCTATCCACGCTCTCCTTGCGGAGAGCGACCAAAATCTGCAAATACGTTGCCCGCCGTAACGTTATTTCTATCCACGCTCTCCTTGCGGAGAGCGACATATACTGCCATTTGTCTGGCGCCTCCTATTCTATTTCTATCCACGCTCTCCTTGCGGAGAGCGACGGGCCGTGGTCCACACTCCCCATTGGTATGGCAAATTTCTATCCACGCTCTCCTTGCGGAGAGCGACTTGTAGTTGACGGGCACCGGGTCCACATAACAAGATTTCTATCCACGCTCTCCTTGCGGAGAGCGACCATTATACTTAGATACAGTGTCAGCCTTAGCGTCTTTTCTATCCACGCTCTCCTTGCGGAGAGCGACCAGTAGTAGTGGGCCCTTCCAGGGGGATCAACTGCTTTTCTATCCACGCTCTCCTTGCGGAGAGCGACGCCGCAGGGGTGTTTCTGTTATCTTGATAATATAGTTTTCTATCCACGCTCTCCTTGCGGAGAGCGACGAATTGGTCTGGTGTTCCTCTGGTGGGGCGTTCGCATTTCTATCCACGCTCTCCTTGCGGAGAGCGACTGGTGCATCTCACGCAAGCAGCCAGTCCAGGCGGCATTTCTATCCACGCTCTCCTTGCGGAGAGCGACCGTGGTGCATATCGCGGAGCACGCCAGTCCAGGCCGATTTCTATCCACGCTCTCCTTGCGGAGAGCGACCTGACAACCGCATTTTCCATGTACGGAGCTTTACCAGCATTTCTATCCACGCTCTCCTTGCGGAGAGCGACTCACACTCAAAGGATATAGACCAGCCTGAACAAACATTTCTATCCACGCTCTCCTTGCGGAGAGCGACATACGTCATAAGACACGCCGTCAACCTCCATCCCAATTTCTATCCACGCTCTCCTTGCGGAGAGCGACCTATTTTTCGGGCGTGATGCGCCAAAATCCTGGTATTTCTATCCACGCTCTCCTTGCGGAGAGCGACGGAGAAGGTGAATAGTATGCTTACGTTGATACAGATTTCTATCCACGCTCTCCTTGCGGAGAGCGACAAACAATGCAAGCAATCGCGCAAGCTCTTAACACTATTTCTATCCACGCTCTCCTTGCGGAGAGCGACGCGGTTGGACTCTGAATATTAACGGCCCGATGACTATTTCTATCCACGCTCTCCTTGCGGAGAGCGACCAATTGCGGGGCGTATCACGTCAAACGGCACGAAAATTTCTATCCACGCTCTCCTTGCGGAGAGCGACCTGCCAACCGCAAGTGCTTGGACTTTGGGTGGTGTATTTCTATCCACGCTCTCCTTGCGGAGAGCGACTCCGCCTTAGCGCCTAAACAGAATCCGACAGAGCATTTCTATCCACGCTCTCCTTGCGGAGAGCGACAATCAATGCAAGATAGACCAGAAGAGAAGTAGCAATTTCTATCCACGCTCTCCTTGCGGAGAGCGACGACTTGTTAATGCTTTTCATGGTGGTGATCTCCTATTTCTATCCACGCTCTCCTTGCGGAGAGCGACAGCCGAAGTAGCGTCATAATTGGCGGGAATGTCAGATTTCTATCCACGCTCTCCTTGCGGAGAGCGACATCGCCGGGCGGATAACGTCAAACGGGACAAAGATTTCTATCCACGCTCTCCTTGCGGAGAGCGACAAGTTTAAACCTCCCGTCCAAGCCCATGGAAAGGATTTCTATCCACGCTCTCCTTGCGGAGAGCGACCAGCACCTTTGCATATGTGTCATAGAGTTGATACATTTCTATCCACGCTCTCCTTGCGGAGAGCGACCGCGCCCCCAGCCCCCCAAGGCAAGAGTTCTATATTTCTATCCACGCTCTCCTTGCGGAGAGCGACGCGTGAAACGGTTCCACGCGGCGGACATATCATATTTCTATCCACGCTCTCCTTGCGGAGAGCGACAGGCTGCCAACGGCCTTGCGCACGCCCCACCAGAGATTTCTATCCACGCTCTCCTTGCGGAGAGCGACGCGAGTTAAATTCCAATTGAATTTCATCAATTAAATTTCTATCCACGCTCTCCTTGCGGAGAGCGACGGCAGAGCCGAAACAGCCAAAACATCAATAGGGGATTTCTATCCACGCTCTCCTTGCGGAGAGCGACGGGGCTTGATGGGAGGTTCAAATTGTGATAGAAATTTCTATCCACGCTCTCCTTGCGGAGAGCGACACACCAAACACTTTCCGGCATTGCACCACATACTTATTTCTATCCACGCTCTCCTTGCGGAGAGCGACGCCGGAGCCGGAAACAACGCCATCGGAATAAGTTATTTCTATCCACGCTCTCCTTGCGGAGAGCGACCCGCAAACAATGAGTAAGATGAGTAAGCCACATGTATTTCTATCCACGCTCTCCTTGCGGAGAGCGACAAGACGCTGGCAAGGCCCTCCAGCTGCCCGACGATATTTCTATCCACGCTCTCCTTGCGGAGAGCGACCTATTGGCCCGTAAGTAGTCGCTGATCGTGTCGGTATTTCTATCCACGCTCTCCTTGCGGAGAGCGACGCCATGGCACGGGGTTGTAATTACAAGCCTCCACCATTTCTATCCACGCTCTCCTTGCGGAGAGCGACGGTTCGGCCCAGGTGTCGGGGGTGCCCAGCAGCGTATTTCTATCCACGCTCTCCTTGCGGAGAGCGACCCCTGGTACATCAGCTTAGAGGACTGGCAGACGTCTCTATTTCTATCCACGCTCTCCTTGCGGAGAGCGACTGTATACCTTGACGCGGTGCGCGTCCCATGGGTTATTTCTATCCACGCTCTCCTTGCGGAGAGCGACCTCATGCCAAATTAACCGGCACCCTTGATTATTCCATTTCTATCCACGCTCTCCTTGCGGAGAGCGACGTGTCAAAGAGAGCTACACCGGCAAGACATCCCTATTTCTATCCACGCTCTCCTTGCGGAGAGCGACAACAGTCCTCGAGCTACAATGCATACTTGGAAGATTTCTATCCACGCTCTCCTTGCGGAGAGCGACAGAGGGGTCAATTTGTTTAGATTCCAGACTGTTATTTCTATCCACGCTCTCCTTGCGGAGAGCGACCCAATACAAGCACCTCCTTACAAATATAATGATATTTCTATCCACGCTCTCCTTGCGGAGAGCGACGAAAGCAAGCAGGGCCGCCACTACATCGGTTGCAATTTCTATCCACGCTCTCCTTGCGGAGAGCGACGCGAATGTCAACAGGAGAGGCGCCGAATGTGTCAATTTCTATCCACGCTCTCCTTGCGGAGAGCGACGCTGCCAAACGCTGTCGGATTGCCGGTATACTGCATTTCTATCCACGCTCTCCTTGCGGAGAGCGACCTTAACATCTTTTAAGGGCACATATAGCTCCTTTCATCAATTTCTATCCACGCTCTCCTTGCGGAGAGCGACGCTTGGAGCCAGGCACAGGCACGCCCACAATCTTGCATTTCTATCCACGCTCTCCTTGCGGAGAGCGACGCTGAGGGCGCGAGCGCCCGAATAAGGCCCGTTATATTTCTATCCACGCTCTCCTTGCGGAGAGCGACCAGGAGATAGACAACGGACATGAGACATCGCCTTATATTTCTATCCACGCTCTCCTTGCGGAGAGCGACGAATTAAATTCAAGCTGGATTTCATCAATCAGGAATTTCTATCCACGCTCTCCTTGCGGAGAGCGACTTTGAACCTCCCATCAAGACCCATAGACAAGAAAATTTCTATCCACGCTCTCCTTGCGGAGAGCGACCTTGGCAACGTGGTAGTCGTATTACGTACGTGGAATTTCTATCCACGCTCTCCTTGCGGAGAGCGACACCACATGCCAGCCGTCCACGTCCAGTTGTCGATATTTCTATCCACGCTCTCCTTGCGGAGAGCGACGGGGGTTTCGATGCTCTGCCAAAAATTAATACCTTCATTTCTATCCACGCTCTCCTTGCGGAGAGCGACGGGTTTTTCCCGACCCTTGAGGGCCGCAAAAAACTATTTCTATCCACGCTCTCCTTGCGGAGAGCGACATCATCAGTCAACGAATCGGCATCAGGGTCAACATTTCTATCCACGCTCTCCTTGCGGAGAGCGACCCCTCACCGAATACGGATTGAAATGGCTTGCAGAATTTCTATCCACGCTCTCCTTGCGGAGAGCGACGGTATTCGTCGGCTCCTTCATGGCTCAGAATCTATTTCTATCCACGCTCTCCTTGCGGAGAGCGACAAGAAACTCACTTCGCTTAATCCCCATCATCCTGCATTTCTATCCACGCTCTCCTTGCGGAGAGCGACCTGTAGCAGCCGTTGGCGCAACTCGACCGGCAGGTATTTCTATCCACGCTCTCCTTGCGGAGAGCGACTCAAGTTTGTCAATTTGCGTGTGCTGGACGGTTCAATTTCTATCCACGCTCTCCTTGCGGAGAGCGACTACCCAATCACAGTCTTTATCTGCGTAATAGAAGATTTCTATCCACGCTCTCCTTGCGGAGAGCGACCCATTGACAAGTAGGGCAAAAACGATTTCTACAATTTCTATCCACGCTCTCCTTGCGGAGAGCGACTGCTCGCCGCGCGTTGGGTTTTGTTGACCCAGATATTTCTATCCACGCTCTCCTTGCGGAGAGCGACTAAAAATTCTAATCGTTCCGCCGGGTTTATCATTATTTCTATCCACGCTCTCCTTGCGGAGAGCGACATTGATAACGGTTTCTGTTAGCTCTTTACGTGTAGTATTTCTATCCACGCTCTCCTTGCGGAGAGCGACCGTCAAACTGTTTTACAAGTTCACCGGATTCTACAGAATTTCTATCCACGCTCTCCTTGCGGAGAGCGACAATGTTCTAAGCCAGCCGAGCAAGCCAAGACGTTTATTTCTATCCACGCTCTCCTTGCGGAGAGCGACACCGTTTCGGCCGTCCTATTGATGTACAATTTGTTATTTCTATCCACGCTCTCCTTGCGGAGAGCGACGAGAGAGAGCCAGCATTAAGCCAATCTTGAGCAATTTCTATCCACGCTCTCCTTGCGGAGAGCGACGTTGACAGATGATGTATCAACTGGCAGCATGATTATTTCTATCCACGCTCTCCTTGCGGAGAGCGACTTTGCCATAATCAAGGCTTTGATCTTTCAGGGCATTTCTATCCACGCTCTCCTTGCGGAGAGCGACATCTATAGTATAACAGGAAAATGTGAACTGAATGTATTTCTATCCACGCTCTCCTTGCGGAGAGCGACTCCGACTGGGCCAAAACCCTTTTCCGGTACCTGGACAATTTCTATCCACGCTCTCCTTGCGGAGAGCGACATGCAGGCGAACATCTGAAAGTTATAAAGATAGACATTTCTATCCACGCTCTCCTTGCGGAGAGCGACAGTTGCGGAAACTCTTGTACCCAGGCAGTACCAGAATTTCTATCCACGCTCTCCTTGCGGAGAGCGACACCGTTTCGGCCGTCCTATTGATGTACAATTTGTTATTTCTATCCACGCTCTCCTTGCGGAGAGCGACCCAATCTTCAGCGAAATCAACACCAGAGGAAGCAATTTCTATCCACGCTCTCCTTGCGGAGAGCGACAAGAAATACCGTCTGAATGTTGCTCCGGCACAAGCATTTCTATCCACGCTCTCCTTGCGGAGAGCGACGTTGTTGGCGATGTAATGGGTAAAGGGTTGGCCGAATTTCTATCCACGCTCTCCTTGCGGAGAGCGACAGAAATACCGTCTGAATGTTGCTCCGGCACAAGCATTTCTATCCACGCTCTCCTTGCGGAGAGCGACCCACTGGCAGATGGGGCACAGCCTGACGCGGCAATTTCTATCCACGCTCTCCTTGCGGAGAGCGACCTGCAACAACCGTTGCCGCAACTCAGCCGGCAAGTATTTCTATCCACGCTCTCCTTGCGGAGAGCGACACTCACGCCGATATATACGCCCACAAAATGCCAAAATTTCTATCCACGCTCTCCTTGCGGAGAGCGACAGCGCGCCGGATAACGGCAGAATAAGGGATGCCGAATTTCTATCCACGCTCTCCTTGCGGAGAGCGACCAACCGCGGAAAACAGAAGTACCCGGAGCAATAGTATTTCTATCCACGCTCTCCTTGCGGAGAGCGACTAATCACAAAGACGAGCGGCGATCTCATCAGTTATTTCTATCCACGCTCTCCTTGCGGAGAGCGACGTGAATGTTGCTCCGCAGACAATGAAACGTCTGGACATTTCTATCCACGCTCTCCTTGCGGAGAGCGACCGTTGCCGTTCCTATTGACCGCCCGCTGTCGCAACAGTATTTCTATCCACGCTCTCCTTGCGGAGAGCGACTTATGTTTGTCAATTTGCGTGTTGTTGATGGTTCTATTTCTATCCACGCTCTCCTTGCGGAGAGCGACTTGGGGGGAATGTCTGAAAGGTTAATAGGGTCAGTATTTCTATCCACGCTCTCCTTGCGGAGAGCGACTGCATGGCGCAAGAGTGCGAGACTTTCCCTCGAAAATTTCTATCCACGCTCTCCTTGCGGAGAGCGACTACGTTCACATACGCCGAGAATATGACGGACGAAATTTCTATCCACGCTCTCCTTGCGGAGAGCGACAGCAAAAGTGCACAAAACAGTGGGGCACTTTTGCGCATATGAAACAAATTTTATGGAGATTGCATCTTCATGCTGACAGGCAAGGCTGTATTTTACCCTTTCTGCCCCTGTTTTTTCCATATTTTCTGGTGCGAAGGAACCGGGAATTTTATGATTGCCTTCCCCTCGCACTAAGCAAACAAGATTCCATCCTGATCAAAATCCGGGTGCAGACCCACATGCTCGACTTTGCTTTTGTAATGGTTTCCCAGTTGATAAAAGCGCAGGCTGTCCGATTCCGAATCGATCAGTTCGGTCAATTTTGCTTTGAACATCGTGTATTGCGCGGCATCCAGCAGGCACTCAAATACGGAGTTTTGCACCCGCTGGCCGTAGTCTACACAGACTTTTGCTACTTTGCGCAGCCTGCGACGACCGGCGGCTGTTTCGGTGTTGACATCATAGGTTACAAGCACCAACATAACGGCACCTCACTTCCAGAAAAACGGTGGGTACACTTCCAGGTCGCCGCGCAGAGCACGGGCCAGCAAAAGCGCCTGAACATAGGGCACCAGCCCCCAGGGCAGTTTTTCTTTCAAAAACGGATGGGTGATCTCTTCCTTCTTTTTGTTCTGCCATGCGGTCAGGAAAGCTTTGCGGCCATCATCCGTCAGCAGTACGGCACCATTTTCCTGTTTTTGCAGGTGTTTTGCCGTGATGATCTTTTGATTGATGCAGCTGATGACCAGCCGGTCTGCATAAACCGCCCGCAGTTCTTCCATCAGGTCAAGTGCCAGACTTTTGCGGCCGGGGCGCGGGCGGTGCATAAAGCCAACATAAGGGTCCAGGCCCACAGCGGTCAAGGCGGATGCACACTCCCGCGCCAGCATGCTGTAGGCAAACGAAAGCAGCGCATTCACATTGTCCAGCGGTGGACGGCGGCTGCGGCCCTCAAACACAAAATCCTGCTTTTGCTGCAGAATTAGGTCATTCAGGCAGTCAAAGTAGCGCTGGGCTGCCTCGCCTTCCAGGCCGCGCAGCTGTTCCGGATCATCGCTGGTCTGTATCAGCGGCAGCGCGGCGGCTAGCTGGGTGGAGGTGCGTTTCAGTTTTTCGACCGGGACACGCTGGGGATGATCGCGGGTTGCGCGTTCCAGCACCCAGCGCGCGTTATACACTTTACCAAGGATAAAGCTCCGGGCATAGCGACAGCTCTGGGCCGGGTCATCCGACACGCGGTACTGCGTCTGACGCAGCAGCACATTGCCGCGTTCTTCCCCCACGGTGCGGGCCTGAAATCTGCCATACGGGTCAAAAAAGCAAAGGTCAATGCCCCGCCGGGCACAAGCTCCCATCAAAGCGGGGCTGGCACCCGCGTAAGTAAAGCAGACGATGCCTTCCAGCGTATGCAGGGCATAGCGGTGGGTTTCCTGCTTATTGCGGGTAACAACAAGGTTTTCGCCATCCAATGTCAGGTAAGCGTCCTCATTGATGACAAACAGGGTGTTGAGCAGCTTTCTCATGGCGCGCCCTCCTCAATATGCTCCCGCAGATACGCCGCCGGGTCTGCCTGCTGATACAGCGCCGGCAGGCAAAGTTCTTTCAGTGAGCAGGCATTGCAATGCTTGCCGGGTTTGCTTTTTGGGGTATAGCCGCGCGCAAACAGGCGGTTCATCTCATCCGCCATGGTCTGCGCGGTGCTGCGCAGTTCCGGTGTCAGGGAAACATGTTCCCGCTGCCGGGTTTCTTCATAAAAGATTTCCCCTTCCGGCACTTCGCACACCAGCATTTCTTCCAGCGCCATGGCCTGTGCGCAGAGCTGCAAACGATCGGCATCGTTTACCTTGCTGCGGCCATGCTTATATTCCACGGGCATGGGCTGCCACAGGCCGCGGCGGCCCTGCAATGACACGCCGTTTGGATCCTTGTGAAACTCTACCACATCGCAGTCGCCGGTCAGTTTTAAGCGGTGGCTGACGACCCTCATACCGCGGGCGATCAGCAAATCGCCGCGTTTTTCCGTCAGGGTAACATCATGGCAGCGGGTATGCTGCAGGCGGCCTTCGGCGGTGCGTTGGTTTTCGGACCATTGTTGTTCCAGGTACGCAAGTGCCCATTGGCGGCGGCAGAATGCAAAGTGCTGGATGCCAGACATTTGCAGATAGTCATCAGTATTCATCATACACTTCCGGTGTCAATCCGTTCAGGGTATCGCAAGTAATATTATAATCTTCCACCCGGTGTGCTTGTGCCACACTTTCTTTTAGCTCCACATGCAGACAGCGATGGACCTTTGCCGAGGAATACTGTCCGCTTTTGCAGTTATGACGCCACCAATACAGGCGAACCACCTCCATACTGCCATCCGGGCGGGCAGAGGAAATATCGTTTTCAAACAGTGTGCGCAGCGCTTCTTTGATGATTTCTGCATCTTCATCTGTAAAGCCGGTCTTTTCTGCCAGCTGGCAGTTAATGCTGCCAAAGGTTGTGTACACGCCAAAAGCCACACGGTGCTTCATGCCCATGGTATCGCTTGACTTCTTTTCGCCAGTCGTACCGTTCACGCTCTTTGTGATCTGGATATCATCGACATCAATCGGGTCCACGCTGAAAGCCGGATGAATAGATACCGGGCCGCGCACGCCAACGGAAACACCATCGCCCTTGGATTCTTTCCCCTTAAAGGCAAACACCTGGCCAAAGCTGCGCACATCCAGCCAGGTTTCACAGGCAGCCTTTGCATAAGCATCTTTATCTTTTTCAGCCTTTTTCACTGCTGGGCAGCCGTCTGCACGGTCTTTCAGGCTTTTGAAGCCATCATTGCAGCGGTCGTCCGACTGGACAAACACATTCTGGCCAAGGTCCATCATGCGGTTGCGGATCTTGCGTTTCAGGCACACATCCGAAATTTCACCCAGTCCCTCATACGTTTCGCGCGGGCGGTTTCCGTTCAGCGGGTCACCGTTCGGGTTCGCATGGTTTACAGCAATCACAAGTGCAAAGTCGATTTTATTCTGCAGCACAGCCATCTTTTATTCCTCCTGCTTTTTTGCTTTCGCTTTATATTCTGCATTTTCGGCCTTAAAGTCCATCATCTGGTCGGCATAGCCAACCAGATACAGCTCACCAAGTCTTTTGTTCGTAAAGTTTTCTGTGCCAATCTTATGTAATAATTCTTGCATCATCGCATACCTTTGGCTATCCATTCCGTTACGGTTTTTCATTCTGTTCAGGTACGGATTTAATTTTTTATCTAAAAGAAGTGTTGTTGCTGCCGGGTGCAGAGCAAACGCGGTTCTTAAACGCTCTGCATTTGTCAAACGTTTTTCGCTCTCATTTCCTAGCTGAATCAACGCCCGTCTTTCAATCTGTTCTGCACAGGCTAAAATTCTCCCAAACAAATAGTTTCGGTCTTTAATGGTTTCATCAACATTCATCGGATAATCCACCTTCTTATTTCTATGATAGTACCCACGCACAAGGGCGCAGGCAATGTTTTGTGTTTTTTGTTGTTCCCAATAATCCAGGCCAATGCTGTTTGTTGCCCGATCTACCGCGCTGATCATCAAATCCCGCGGGAAGCGCTCCCCATTGGTAATACAGGGAATCAGTCGTTCGATTGTGGCTTGTTTCAGCTTTGCATCCACTTTTTCGCCATAGGCTGCTTTTGCAATGTCCGCCGGGGCAGGCGCACCAACAAAGACAACTTTCTTGATCTTGGGCTTTTTGCCCAGTTCCGTCGGCTCCTCTACACTGCGGTATTCCAGCTGCCATTGGAACGCATCGTGCCAATCCTTTATATTGGCAAGCAACTTAGAGCCCTGCAGTTCCTGATAGTACCGGATGGACAACCGGCCAGGTGTAGCAGAATCCAAAATCATGACCGCCGTTTGGGAATTGTCCTTCAACTGGTGCTGATACCCCAGAATGGCCCGGTTAAACTGCCGTGCAATTTCTTCTTGGGTATCCGCAGGCAACCTTTCTGTATCTTCCTCAAAATCGTCCCAATCATCGCCTGCTAGTGGATTATATTCCTGGGCAATATCGAGAGTATCCCCCAGCACATTGGGTACTGCTTCGTTCTGTGTTCCCCAAACAAGTACAGTCTGGTCCCCTGTATTTACCCCTTGCTTGCTGACCAACCATCGCAAGGCGCTGTGTGCCTTTTGGGTTGTTTCATAACCAATCGAAAGTGCCTGCGCTGCATCCGCAAAGCGCCCGCGGTAAGTATAATTCGTATTGTCATTGCTGGATATCAACTTTGCACGGTCACCTGGGTTGCGGATCTTATACGGGCTTAATGTAGAAATCGGCATTTTGATTCCCTGAACTGTGCAATAGTCAATATCTTTTAACTGTGTTTCATAAAAGCGGATAAAGCTTTCTCGGACTGTTGTATCACGCGACAAATCAACATTGTCAACGCGGAACCGGACAAAAGATTCCGTCTGGTCACTACCGGTCAGCGTATCCAAAATAGGGGGCTTGTCTTCTTTGTTTCCCTGCCATTTTGTTGGCAGAGTTCCATTTTCATCTATAAACAAAATATTTGCCTTGACCAGGTCTGCGATCAGGCATTCTTTTTCTAGGTAGTGCAGGACTGTACACACAGCCGGGTGGGCATAAGGAGATGTACACCACGCTTGTAACTGCTTGTGGTAAAGCGGCCATCCGGATTCTTTACTACCACCAAAAGTGGGATAATCTGCCGCAATATATTGCAGTTTATCCACTAGCGGGTGCGGCACCATGCCGGATGTCCGCGCCGAAGATTCCTCTGTGCAAGGAATGATCGTTGTCCTTTGATCTTGTGCCAGCAAGCCTGCATACTGAAAGTTTCCGTCCTTGTCCAGCTCCACTTCAATGTTGACCTGCTGCGTCGTGTGAGCCACCGGCAGTAGTGGAACTTTCCCAGGCTGCTGCTTTCCAATTTCTGACACGCTATTCTGGTAGGTTTTATAGCAATAGCTAAGCCAGCTCATTCCTGTATCACCTCCCTGTACAAATCATCGCAGTCGCTGACTGTTTCACCCAGCGTAAAGGTCTTCATCTTTTGCGGGTGGATATCACGCACAATTTCGCATTCTTCCGGGCGACAAAAACAGATTTTTCCGTTCTGCATTACCGGGTGCCAAAAGCGTTCCTGCATCACGCCTTTCCCGTTTTCGTCCGCATAGGTAATGCCGTGCTCCATTAGGCCTAGGTCCAGGGATGAAACATCATCATAATGCCCTTTTCCCAGGCCAAAAATGCAGGGTTCAATATACCCCTGGCATTCGCGTGTTCCCAAAAAGATATCTCTTCTGCCGCCGCGTTCCAACATACGCTTTGCAATAGCGTAATGTTTGTTTTCATTGCGGTCTTTTTCCAGGTCTGGGCGATGTTCGTTCCATTCAAAATGTGCCCGCACCTGGTAGCAAACATCGGAAAGGTACGTATAGATGGAAAGATCGTTTTTTCCATTGTTGTACATAATGGGACGGATGCCTTTTGATTGTCTTTCAATCGGGTTCATCACGCGCAGTTCATCAATTACCCAGGTGAACGTTGGTTTCCAATAGCAGCTTTCATAAATGCCCTTCAATGCCTGGTAGGTGGGCACCGGGTAGCTGAATTTTTCGCCGCCTACGCGGGTAATTGGGTCGCTGAACAATGCATAACGCCCATATACCTGCATGGATATTGAATTTTCGTATTGCAAAGTCTAACCCTCCTTGTTAAGCAAATTGTATTGGCATAAATCCGGGGCTTATCTGAATTCCCTTTTCGTCATCGTAATATTCCTTGTTAAGAATTGTCACTGCCCCTTCTTTTACTGTGTACAGTGCGCCTTGATCTGCCAGGCGTATTTTTTCATTTGTTGTAATACCAACGGTAAAGCGTTGTGCGTCCCGCAGCATTTTGGGGGTAAGCGGTTTACTGGACGAAAGTCTTGTTGCCATATCCGCGCCATCTTCCCCATAGGGAACCACCACCGGCGTTGTAATGTCCTCCAAAGCATGGAAATTCCTTTCTGCCGTGGCAAACGCCTGCCGGAGCAAGTAATTGGGGAACTTTTGTTTTCCTGTTGTCTCTTTCCAGGCTAGCACACTTTCCTGATTATCTGACAAAAGGTCAAACAAATTCACTGTTTTTGGGGGAATGTACCCCTTTAATTCAACCGGATCACCCATCCATTCCTGTTGTTGGGACTCTGCATAATAAAGCTGGTAGTACCTCAAAATACTTTCCGGCTCTAACAGGTCCGCATCCCTTTGTAATTGCTGCAGCAGGTGCCGTGTGGCTTCCCTGCCGTTGCGCAGTTCCGGAAGTCGATCCAGATTTTCCAGATTGTAGGTTTTAACAAGATACACCGTGCGGCATTTCCTTTCCGCATTGCGGTTGCATCGGCCGGAAGCCTGGGCCACACTGGGCAGCGCAGCCATACTTCGAATGACGCAATCAAAGCTTACATCCACGCCTGCTTCTATCAGCTGACTGCTTACACAGATCAAACGTTCCTGACCGTGTAAGGTGTTTAATTTTTGCTTAACTTCTGCGATAACATCTGCACGGTGCTTTGCACACAGGTGCGTGGTCAGGCAGTAAAGTTGTGTATGTTCCGGCTGGGATTGTTTCAAAGCCTCAAACACCTTTTCGACCGCCGAACGGGTATTCAAGATGATCAAAATGCTGCCATTCTCGTCTTGCTTGCTCCGTACAAATTCTGCGAGTTCTCCTGCCTGAAATCCATTTCCTGTTTCGGGCACTTCAATCTTTGTCCTTCGGAACTGCGCAAAGCGCAGCTGGTAATCCGGGACCAGGTCCACCGGCGATGCAAACCGCAAAGGGTTTGCTACTTCGTTTAGCGCTGGCTGTGTTGCCGTACACAAAACAACAACGCACCCCAAATAGTACGCCAAGAAATTTGCCGCCTGGTTGAACAAGTATGTATGGCAAATGGGCAGGGACTGTATTTCGTCAAACACCAAGATAGAATTTGCCAGTGCTGCCATGCGGCGCACATTCTGCCGCCTGCTGCAAAACAGGGTTTGCAGCATCTGTACCATAGTTGTACATATCACCGGCGCTTCCTGCCAGCGTTCCAGCTGGCGGAGAATTTCGGGGTCCTCTGTATCCAGCACCGCATCCGTATGGTGCTCCAACAGATATTCACTGCCGCCTAATGCCTTTTTGAACTCCTGTACATTCTGTCCGATAATCGACCGGAACGGTGCAACATAGAAAATATGCCGGGCCGAAAGTTTTTTGGCCGCATGCACACAATATCGCAGCCCGGAAAATGTTTTTCCTCCGCCTGTTGGCACATACAAGCGGTAAATACCCTGCTTTGCACATTCGCCTGCTGTCTTGCATTGCTCCGAAATTTCTGCACGCAAGGTATCTATTTTATGTCGGGGCTGCAAATTGTTCAGGAATCTTTCAACATTGCTTTCTATCAGATCCCATGGCGGAAGCTGCTCCGGGGGAAGGCATCCTTCTTGATTATAATAGTTGCCTGAATCCAACCAGTCTGCATCGATCAGGGCTGCAAACAAAAATCTGTGTGCCAACCCCAACATGACCTGATAGATACAAAGCCGCGGCTTCTTTCCTTCCTGCGTTCGGATTTTCCGCACAAGACATTCTACCTCCTGCGCAGCTTTGGCAAACATTTGCCGTATCTCTGTTTCACTTATGCAATCCGCAAAAAAGGCCCGGCAGCTTTCTTCATATAGCTCTTGAGCCTGCTCTGAATACATATGTTTTATCCAGGGTTCTACTCCACCTAGGTCGAAAACATCCATACGTTCAGAGTGATGGGATCCGATTGCCAATGCTGCCATTTGCGCAGTCAAGCGAGAAGGTGGTGAAGCTGTTTCTCCGCCATAATTTTCCCATAGCCACCGCATTCCGGCGCTGGAATGATTGATTCTTTCGTTTGTCTGACCTCTCAGATGTTTTTGAACGTTGCTATGAGATTTCCCAGCGTCATGGAGCCAGCCTGTAAGACGGCCCAAGTTTTCAAGTCCCAGCGGCTGGCACGCCCGTGCGCAGTACTCGGCCACGTTTTCACTGTGTTGCTTTAGGGATTGTATTTTCCAGACGCCATTGATTTGTTTGGTATGACCGAGTAACATGGTAATCATCTCCTTGTTTCTTTTATTATAGCAGATAACTCATCCCATAATTCGGACTTTCACTCCAGTTCTGCAATCTTTGTCATACTATCCAAATTTATCCATGTAGAATTGTTAGCTATTCCCATTAGCAGATATTTTTGATAAAATAAGATATTATAGGGTTTATGAATTCACTTTCTTATATTACTTCTTCTTCTTACCGAAAAATCATTTACGCAAGGAGTGAAAAGCCATGAAAAGGAAGTTATTCTCATTTTCCGCCAGTGTTATCACCGCAATAATGCTTACCGCTTGTGCTGCAGCGCCAGAAAACAAACCTGTTTCCTCCGCTGCTCTTTCCCCGACCATTGAAGCTGTTGCCACAGCTATACCATCCACTAGCAATGCCAACTGGAAGTTACCGCCGCAATATGATTTTGACGAGATGATTCCTCTCTTCTCCCGCGAAACCCACACTGCCGGTTACGCCGCTGCCCGAAATCTGTACGCTGTGCGCAAGGGCGAACGCTGGAGCCTGTTTAATGCTGCCAACTGTAATGCTTTTCTGGAAGATTTGTCAGAAAGCATCCCGTACCTGTATGGTGAGCAGGAGCTCTCCATTGGGGTAGATGATACATACGATTACCAGAAGCTGAATGCCCTGGAAGAACAGATTAACCAGGAGCTGGTTGCCCAACAAATGCCTTTTACAACCATGCTGGGCGGGCACGGCGGGTATGGCATCCAGTGGATTTTAGGTGACAGCCAGATTTACCGTTCTGCTATTGGTGTCTATACATTTAGTGGCACGCCCATCGAACAGGTGTATGCTCCTGATTTGGTTGGCATCCAGCAAGGCATTTGGGATGATGAATATGCCGGTTATCTTGTTGACAATTCTGCACCTTTTGCCGTTGCGGATAAAAACGGTACAATTTTAACCGATTTCGACTACCAGGATGCCTGCATGGCCGGTGAATCTTTAATCGCGGTAAAGGATGCAGCCGGTAACTGGGGATATTGCGACCAAAGCGGTGCTTTAGTAATCCCCTGCATTTATCAGCCGCAGATGAGTTTGTCCATCATGAACGAAACTGTTGAATATCCTTACGCGGACTTATCCGGCATGGTAGTTGTGAAAACCCAATCCGGACAAAAGCTAGTTCTGGATGTTTACGGCAATGAGATGATTTCCGCTGGACAATATGAAGATTTAGCCCCCGCGCGTGATGGCTGCGTATGGGCAAAACAGAATGGCCTTTGGGGCTTGCTGCAAGTACAGGATTATACCGAAAACAATGCCAACGTTATTCTGCCGGATGGATGCGTTGCACCAGATGTAACGCTTAGCCGAATTGATAGCCTTTGTACCTACACCACTGCTGATCATGGGCTGGTTATGCGTAAAGGTCCCGGTACAAATTATGAAAAAATGGATAGTATCCCCTACGGTATCATCGTATGGGAATGCGGCTATAGCAGCAATGTGCCTGACTGGGTTGTTGTATATTACAATGGGATTTATGGTTGGGTCAGTGATGAATACTTGGCTACCACTATTTATTCCACCAGTAAATAATAAATAAAAAGCAGGTGTTCATGTAGAAACGATATCGTCCTCCACATGAATACCTGCTTTTTATAGCTTCTTTTATTATACCTGTTCTGTGCCGCTATTTGTCTCTGTATGAAATAAATAGCCGCTATATGCATTTGAATGAAGTGTTCTGTTTGTTTGCTTTTTTACCTAAAAGAATCGCGTAGGAGGCTCTCTTAACTAAAGAGCCGACCTCTCACACCACCGTGCGTACCGACCGGTACACGACGGTTCAACCGCATAAGTGCAAGGACTCGTAGTAGCGCCTGAGGATACTAAAATATCCTGCTTCTGCGAGTCTTTCGTTTGCAATGGAACCTTTTAATACAGGACTACCGGCGATACGCCAATACCCCAGTCTAGAATTGCCCCACTGGTACTATTCCAAAATTCTTCGTTTGAGTTTCATTACTCATCGATATAATCTTTATCGAACCACTCGCCTAGCGAGTGGTTTTAGACATACAAAAAAAGCACCTTAGCTTACGCTATGGTGCTTTTCCTGGTGACCCGTGCGGGAATCGAACCCACGTTAACGGCGT
>UMCO01113352.1_pt1 | contig 18500 bp, 9 predicted proteins | sample 1964251 | NCBI WGS metagenome assembly UMCO01 (sample SAMEA4835970, study PRJEB28245) | human gut metagenome | biome: gut microbiome; material: fecal sample | place: Denmark | collected 2008
CTGAAACAGGGTATAAAGGTAACTCCGGTTGATGCATACATATCTGGCAATATCCGAGACAAGGATTTCATTGGAATAATTATTTCGGATAAACTCAACGGCTTTTTCCACGTAAAGATTGCCGCTCTCCCGTGCAGAAGGATCGGCAAGCGTGATTTCGCGGGAAAGAATTGAGAAAAACTGGTACAGACAGCCTTCTAGAAGATACTGGTCAGAGGTGTCATATGTATTGTGCTTCTGCATCTGAAACAAGAGGGACTGCAGTTCACCGGAAAAGTTGCACTGGTAGACAGGGTGCTCCTCGGAAAGACCAAGTTCCTGTACATAAGAGGCAGCTTTTTCGCCGTCAAAACCGATCCAGAGATATGTCCAGGGATCATCCGCATCGGCTTCGTAGTAGGTGCGGACATTTGGCATCAGGAAAAAGCCCTGTCCGGCGGTTAAACGGTAAGTGCGGTTTCCGATGGTAAAAGTGCCTTTCCCGGAAATAATATAGTGGATCACGTAATTGGGGCGGACAGCAGGGCCGTAGCTGTGCAGTGGCTGGCAGGCTTCGTAACCGCAGAAACAGAGATAAAGATCCGAAAATTTATGCTTTTGGACGGGAAGTGTCCAGGAAGTTTCCATAAGTATACCTCACAAAATGAATCATCAGAAAAGCCGGAATGTCACAAAAGGATGAGATTCCGAAATGTCAGTAAAATTATATCGTGTTTTGCAGGATACTGCAAGCCGCTGTAGGAAATCAAAGGCCCGGAGTAGCAGCCGTTGCGGTTCACGCAGCACCGGAACACTTGCTGTTCGGGTATGTAAGAAAGTGATTTTGGTGTGAGCAGACCGAAAAAATGCGATAAGATAAAGGAGAAAAAACCATGGCAATCAAAGTAAGTGAAAATGGACGGTTATTTACCCTCCAGACAAAAGACAGCAGTTACCAGATGTTCGCAGATGACAAAAATGTGCTTCTGCATCTCTACTATGGAGAAAAAATCGGTGAGGAAAATCTTTCCGGTCTGATTTTCTGTACGGATATGGGATTTGCAGGAAATCCGGAGGAAGCAGGCCCTAACCGGAAATATTCTCTTGATACACTTCCGCAGGAAATTCCGGGAAGTGGTGTCGGTGATTTCCGTGATGATATGATTGAGATCCGCCACGCGGACGGCAGCTTTGCAGCAGATTTTCGTTTCGATTCGTTCGAAATTCTGGATCATTCCTATGCTATTCCCGGAATGCCGGCGCTGTACGATACAGAGGAAGAAAAAGGTGAGACTCTTGTTATTACAATGACGGAGAAGGCTTCCGATATTGTGCTGAAGCTGTTTTACGGTGTATTTGAAAATGAAAATGTAATTACGAGAGCGGCAAGACTCGAAAATCACGGAGAAACGGCGATTGAGCTGGAAAAAATGCTGTCATTCAGCATGGATCTGATGTATGAAAATTATGAGATGATTTATTTCTCGGGTCGTCATGCGATGGAGCGCACGGCAGAGCGGATTCCGGTGCAGCATGCAAAAGTCGAGATCGGCAGCACCCGCGGTACATCGAGCCATCATTACAATCCGGCTGTGATCCTCTGCGAGGAGGGTGCGGGTGAGACACACGGTTCCTGCATCGGCGCATGCCTCGTTTACAGCGGAAACTTTGTTGCGGCAGCACAGAAGGATCAGAAAAATCAGACCCGTTTTCAGATGGGTATTCATCCGACCAATTTCTGCTTCCATCTGGAAAAAGGAGAGGCGTTCGATACCCCGCAGGCAATCTTAAGCTATTCCGGAACCGGCCTTACCAAACTGTCACAGCAGTATCATGAGATCATCCGCGAGCATATCTGCCGCGGCGCATACAAGCATGCCAAACGACCGATTCTGATCAACAACTGGGAAGCAACCTATTTTGATTTCAACGAAGAAAAAATTCTGAAAATTGCAGAGCAGGCGCAAAAGCTTGGCATTGAGATGCTGGTGCTTGACGATGGCTGGTTTGGAAAACGAGAGGATGATAACAGTGGCCTCGGCGACTGGTTCGTCAACGAGAAAAAGATGAACGGCTCCATGGCGCAGCTTGCAGAAAAAATCCATAGGATGGGCATGAAATTCGGTCTCTGGTTTGAGCCGGAGATGATTTCCGAGGACAGTGATCTTTACCGTGCACATCCGGACTGGGCATTTGCAATTCCTGGCCGTGTGCCGAATCACAGCAGAAATCAGCTTGTACTTGATATGACGCGTGAGGATGTGCGTGAGTATCTGCTGGAGCGTCTGACAACCATTGTTCATGATGCAAAGATCGATTATGTCAAATGGGATATGAACCGCAGCGTCTGCGATGTTTACAGCCATGTGGCAGCTCAGAACAGAAACGGGGAGCTGTATCACCGCTACGTACTCGGCGTTTATGATCTGCTCGAGCGTTTCCTTGCCGCATGCCCGGATCTGCTGCTTGAGGGCTGCAGCGGAGGCGGCGGACGATATGATGCCGGTATGATGTATTACTCCCCGCAGATCTGGTGCAGTGATAATACCGATGCGATCAACCGTCTTTCCATCCAGTACGGAAGCTCGTTCTTCTATCCGATCAGCACCGTTGGTTCCCACGTTTCTGTATGCCCGAACCATCAGACCGGCCGTGTGACACCGTTCCGGACAAGAGGCGATGTGGCACTGGCAGGAAGCTTTGGATATGAGATGGATCTGAATAAGATTTCAGAGGAAGAAAAAGAGATGGTAAAAGAGCAGGTTGCTGCGATGCATGAATATTACGAGCTCACACACGAAGGCCTGTATTACCGTCTGACCGGACTGAAAAAACAGGATTTCATGGCATGGGAGTTTGTGGCAAAAGATCAGAGCCGTGCACTGCTCACGATCGTAAAAACCGACGCAGAAGGAAATATGCTTCCGGTTCACACGAAAGTGTGCGGACTGGCAGAGGATAAGCTGTACCGCTGCAGCCTGGACCAGGAAGTCCGCCTTGGCCGTACCTGGAACCGTGCGGGGCTGACCCTGCATCAGGTGCTGGGAGAGTATGAGAGTATCCGGGTCGAATTTACAGAAGTAAAATAAAAAAGATAAGAAAAATCTTCAACTGGATTTGAGGGGGAGGGAACCTCAATCTGGTTGGAGATTTTTTTGCATAAAGAAAATCAAAGCAGGAGGGAAGGAACGCACTCTTTACAGTGCAAAAATAGTTGTGATACAATAAGCAAAAGAAATTTTCTGACAGAAAATAAAGATGGAACTGTCAAGAAAGGAAATTGTACATGAGAAACAGAAAAAACTGTTTAGCTGTTCTTCTGATGACAACTATTGTGGTAATGGGATGTGGAAATCAGCAGGTGGAAAAGGAGAATCCATCGGCTGTCTACGAAAGAGCATCCAGTGTCCAGGATGAGTCAGAAGATGGTGAAAAAGAGTTTCTTTCTACATACCAGAATATTATAATCACACTTCCAGAAGGCTGGAATGTAATGAGAGATGAGAAAATCCAATGTAGTTTCATATCGGAAGATGGGGAAAGTCTTGAGATATCGTATCGGGAAGGAATGGCAAAAGTAGTGCTTATGGATTTTCCGGAGGACGAAGAGAGCGCTGAAAATTTGCTCTACCCGAATGAAATAACAGGGGAAAACAGCATCAGCGATTTTATGGTGAAAACAGCTAACGAAGGAAAAGATAACGAGAGTTCCTTTTATCGTTTCCAGGTAAAAAATTCCCTGCAGATTCCGATTGCATTTTTCTGCGGGGTGAAAACGGAGAATGAAGGGTATCAGATCATATGGAAAAAAGGAAGCGGCAGCAACGATACACAGCAAATCGTGCCGGAAATACTGGAGTCTCTGCAGTTCCCGGACAATGAGCTGCTGACAGAAACATTTCAGACGGCCTGCCAGGAGCAGAAAAGAGCGCTGGAAGCAGAAAATAATTCGGATGGCGTGAAAAAGCAGAAGGGTAAGAAAACCGTCACCTGTATCTCACCGGTCAATGTACGTACAGAACCCAACGTCAGCACAAGCCAGGTTATCGGAGCTCTGACGACAGGGGAAGAAGTGGAAATGCTCGGAAAAGAGAACGGATGGTACAAGATTTCGTATGAGGGAAAAACGGCGTATGTGTACGAAGACTATGTGAAAGAAAAAGAAAATTAAAAAAGAATGATATTTTCAAAAAAGCTGCCGAAGCAAACAGAACCGGCAGCTTTTTTGAAATAATTTTGAAAAAGAAAAATCCCAGAAACTATCTGTTTCCGGGAAAGAAGAGGCGTCGACCGGATTTGAACCGGTGGATACTGGTGTTGCAGACCATTGCCTTACCACTTGGCTACGACGCCATATGACTCCGACGGGAATCGAACCCGTGTTACCGCCGTGAAAGGGCGATGTCTTAACCGCTTGACCACGGAGCCGAAGTTTTTGATTTGTCTGCCGTGATTTTTGCTCAGCGACAAGTAGTATATTATCATAAGAAAACGAGTTTGGCAAGTGTTTTTTGAAAAAAAATCAAAAATTTTTGAGATTTGTGTTGTCGTGCATTCAGAAGGAAAAAATTTGATGTTTCGCTGTGTAAGAAAGTGATTTATCTTTGCGTAGATATAAAAAGGGAACAGAAAAATTTGCCGGGTCAGGGCATGGCTTTTCGATATTCTTCCGGTGACATACCAAAAGTCCGGCGGAAAATGCTGGCAAAATAGCTGGGGCTTTCAAATCCGGTATCCAGAGCAATTTCCAAGATAGAAAGCGAGCTGCCGGTAAGAAGATCTGCGGCTTGGGTTACGCGGTACTGGTTGATATAGGAAATAGGCGTTGTGTGAAAGTGCGTTTTGAAGAAACGACAAAAATATTGTGGATTCATATTGAGTATAGCAGCAAGATCTGAAAGACGGATTTTGGAATCATAGTTATCCTGAATATAACGTAAGAGTTTTTTACACTGATCAGATCTTTCTTTTTTACGAGTGCAGAGGGGTTCCGGATGAAGAAAAAGCTGGTATTGCGCCAGAAGTGCAAGAATCCGATACATGTCACTTTTGATCAGAAGAAACCAGCCGATGGGTTTGGTATCGTATGCATACAGGATTTCCTGGAAAAGCTCAGATAATGTCAGTACAAATGTTTTCTGTGTCTGAGAGGAGGCTTCGGCAGCAGAAAGCTCTTCCAATGGAAAAGCCGGAAGAAGCAGTTGATGAGAGAGCAGCGGACGAATCCAGTCTGCTTCACAGGAATCCAGATAGGCACATGAGAGAATTTCTGGAAGAAATACAAGGGCATGGTGAACCGAAGGGGTAGTTCCAATGCTGCAGAGCTGATGCAGTTCGTGACTGTTGATGAAAAGAAAAGTACCTTCGGAAATTGTCCGGGTTTCAGTTTTCAGTGTCAGAGTGAGAGTACCTTTTTCAACCCAGATCCATTCTAATTCTTTATGCCAGTGAAAAGGAACAGAGAGCCCGCCATGCGCATAATCCTGATGATAGATATGGAGCGGAACAGGTTCGGTTCCATGCACGGTAAAATCCCGGATTCCGCCAGAAAGAACAGGGGAACAAGATTCAGGAGAAAAGAGCTCTTTTGAACGTTCTTTTTTCATAAAAGTCAAAATCCTTTCATTAAATACGAAAATCAGGTTAGAAAATATAAGATAATATCATTATACTGCTCTTATAGGAAAAAAGAAAGAGAGGACAGAAAATGAAAAGAGAGTGGTGGCATAGCTTAACCGTATATCAGATTTACACCAGAAGCTTCTGTGACAGCAACGGAGACGGCATCGGCGATTTTGGAGGGATTCTGCAGAAGCTGGACTATCTGCAGGAGCTTGGTGTTGGAGCCATCTGGCTTTCGCCTTTTAACGATTCTCCTAATTACGACAATGGATATGATGTCAGTGACTATTATAAAGTAATGGAAGAAGCGGGCACAATGGAAGAGCTGGAAGAACTGATCGCAGCCTGTGAAAAGCGGGAAATTGTGGTCATGATGGATCTTGTTTTAAATCATAGTTCCCATCTGCACCCATGGTTCCTGGAAGCCAGAAAGGATCGAAACAGTAAATACCATGATTTTTACATCTGGAAGGAAGGAACGAAGGAGCAGCCGCCAGAAGGCGGCGGAGCATTCTTTGGAGGAAGCACCTGGGAATGGGTGCCGGAGGTTCAGGAATATTATTATCACAGTTTCAGTGTAATGCAGCCGGATCTGAACTGGAAAAATCCGTCGCTTCGGAAAGAGCTGTACCGGATGATCCAGTTCTGGATGGATAAAGGGATCCGTGGTTTCCGGCTGGATGCAATTGACAATATTGTAAAAGATGGACATGGAGGAAATGATACTCATTCAGAGCAGATTCATACATACTTAATGGAAATGAATCAGAATACGTATGGAAAATCAGAACAGATCCTGACAGTGGGGGAAACCGGAGGTGCTACGGTAGAAATGGCACAGCAGTATTCTGATCCGGAAAGCCAGGAGCTCAGTATGATTTTTCAGTTTGAACTGATGGGAATCGACGGCATCCGAAGTGGAAACTGGGATCCGAAACCGTATACGCTGCCGCAACTGAAGCAGCTCTTTGAAAAATGGCAGACGGGACTGGAAGAAAAAGGATGGAACAGCCTGTTCTGGGGAAACCATGATTTTCCGCGTGTCGTATCGCGCTTTGGAAATGACAGGGAACCGTATCGGGAAAAATCAGCAAAAATGTTGGCTGTCCTTCTCCATGGGATGAAAGGAACTCCTTATATTTACCAGGGGGAAGAAATCGGTATGACAAATGTGTCAGGGCTTCGGATCGAGGACTATCAGGATATCGAGTCTGTAAATTTTGCCGAAGACCGTAAAAAAGAAGGCTGGGAGGAAGAAAAAATTCGTACCTATCTTGCACGGAACAGCCGGGACCATGCGCGGACGCCAATGCAGTGGAATGCGGAAAAACACGCCGGATTTACAGCGGGAACACCGTGGATGGCGGAAAATCAGAATTACGAGGAGATCAATGTGGAAAACAGCAGAAAAAATCCGGATTCCCTCTTCTATTTCTATCAAAAACTAATTGCGCTGCGTAGGAAAAATGACACTCTTGTTTATGGGGATTTCCGTCTGATTGAGGAAGAAAATCCGGATATTTTTGCTTATGAGAGAAATCTGGGAGAGAAAAAGCTGATTGTGCTCTGCAATTTCCGGGATACCGCGGCAGAGATGAAAGCCCGATATGATTTGACAAAAGGAACGGTTCTGATTCATAATGATACAGAAAGCCTCACAAAAGAAGTGTGGAAGTTACAGCCGTATGAGGCGTATATGATTGAACTTCTGCAGTAAAAAGACAGAAATGAAAAGCAGCAGAAGAAGAAAACTGCAGGAGCAACTGGAAACAGGAGGGAAAAAATGTATCGCGTTCTTCTTGTAGAAGATGAAGAAATTGAACTGGAGACATTGCGGGATTATATTGACTGGAAAAAGAACGGGATTTCCAGGGTATTTACCGCGCGCAATGGCAGAAGGGCACTGGAGTGCCTGGAAGAAAATATGGCAGATATTGTGATTACGGATATTCAGATGCCAGGAATGAGTGGAATTGAACTGGCAGAGACGATCGTACGCCGGGGATATCCATGCAAAATTGTTTTTCTGACAGGATATGATGATTTTTCCTATATCCATTCCGCTTTTCAGGTGAATGCCGTGGATTACCTTTTAAAGCCATTTACGATTGAAGAAGTAGAAGCATGTCTGAAAAAAGTGAGAAGTGAACTGGAGAAAAGTGAGATAGCAGACTGGTCGCGGAAAACGGCGGCGAAGCAGTTGCTGGAAATGGCTTTGCGGGAAAAACAGGAAACAGAGCTTTTACGGAAAAATTTCCGTGGTGTATTTGGAGAAGAACTGGAAGAGTGCAGGTTTGGAATCATAGCGGTTTATGGAAAAACGGAAGAAAACATCTGTAGCCAAATTCAGGAAAAATACAAGGGCATCCGTTACATCAGCAAAACGGAACGGATCAGTATGCTGCTGCTGGCGGGGTATCTGTCGGTGAAAGATACGGCATTTCAGATCTGGAATGATTTGAAAGAAGACGCACCGAGAGCCGTTGGATGGTGCAGTGGAGCATGGACAGCTGACTGCCTGTACGAAAAGGCGGAAAAACTTCGGAACTGTTGTGTTCTGGCATTTCATATGGATCCACCGGAACTTTTCTGTGCAGATGAAAAAGAAACGGAAGAGGAAAAAGCATATCATTTCCGGGAACAGAAGGAGCGGAGAGAAGAAATCTGTCGTCTGGTCAGCAACGGGAAAAAGCAGGAAACGCTGCAGACCATGAAAGATTATTTTCAACAGCTAAAGGGGCTTGCGCCGAAAACATTTGCGGGAGAAGTTTACAATCTCTATATGTATCTATGGAACCGTCTTGTTTTGAGCGATGAACTGCTGGAAAACTGGATGGAAGCAGAAAAAATTTTGAGAGAAAATGAAATTTTTGAAGCAAACAACAGTTATCAGATGCGGGAAAAGATGAAGCAGTATCTGGAACGGATGTTGGCATTTTTTGAAGAACAGAATCAAAATCCAAATTACTATGCCGTTTATCAGGTAAAAACATATCTTCAGGAGCACTGCTCGGAAAGCGCAGATATCGAGAAGCTGGCTACGGAGGTCGGTTTGTCTCCGAATTATCTGAGGAGCCTGTTTAAAGAGGCAACAGGAAAAACGATTTTGGAATACAATACGGAAATGCGTCTGCAGAGGGCGGCGGAACTGTTAAAGAATAAGAAAAATAAAGTACGGGAAGTGAGTCTGGCGGTTGGATATGAAAATGTTTCTTACTTTGGCGTTGTTTTTCAGAAAAGATTTGGAGTGACACCAAATGAATATCGTAAAATGGTATAAAAATCGGAGTTTTCAGTTTAAACTGGTGATCGGCTATCTGGTACTGGCACTGATTCCAATGCTGTGTGTTACCTGGTACAGTTATGGAAAAACAAGGAATGTGCTTCTTACTGAAGCATATCAGAGTGCAGAACAGGAAGCAGAACGAATTGAAAAAAATTTTTCTACGATGGTCGAGCCTTACGAAACAATTCTGGATGTGCTGTATGTGGATCAGATGCTGAGCGGATATTTGTTTCAGGATTACAGCAACGATTCTTATGAAGATATGTTTTACTATATTGATAAGAAGCTCAGCGAAATCTGTCTGATGAATGCAGGAATTTACAAAATCTGTTTTTACAGCAACAATGAAACGCTTCCGCAGGATAATTATTATTTTTATTCCATGCAGGATCTAGATCGGAGGGAATGTGTGCTGACATTTGATGCGATAGGGGAAACGGTATTCTGTGGGACATCTGGAGACGGAAAAGCATTTCATATGAATCGTCTGATGAATTTTTATCCACAGGGCGGGATGAAGGGCGTACTGTCGTTACAGATTGAAAATCAGCAGATACAGTCCCTCCTCGAAACAATAAATTCCACCGATGAAATTTATCTGGTGGATCAAAAAGGATATATTCTGGCTGCTTCCGAACCGGAAATGGCAGGCCTTCCGATCCGGACCAGAATGCCGGAAGAGGATCTGGAGCAGAAAGCGCAGATTGAGTTTGAGCGTGACGGCATTTCAAAAATCGGAAATATCCAGAGCGGAGTTTTCGGAACAAAAATTCTTGTGATTTCGGATAAGGAGACGGTTTTAAAAGACGCAAAAGCTGTTTCAAGAAGGATGATGTTCCTGATCCTCTGCAGCGCGGCTATGGTATTTCTCTGCATTATCTGTTACACAAGATGGATTTCCGCGCGGGTGCAGAAAGTGGTGTATGCAGCAAAACGGATGGGACAGGGAGAATTTGATTACCGTCTGGAAAATATGGGAGAAGACGAGATCGGACAGATCGGGCTGGCGTTTAATCAGCTCAGTGATCAGATTCAGGAGCTAATTCGGGAAAATTACGAAAAGAAAATCCGGATTCAGACGAGCGAACTGAATCTGCTGCAGGAACAGATCAATCCGCACTTTCTTTACAATGCACTTGCGGTTATTTCAGCACTGGCGATGCGGGAAGGTGGAAAACAGACGATGCAGGCGGTCAAAAATTTGTCCAGCTTCTACCGGATTTCCCTGAATAAGGGAAAACAGGTGCTTTCCATCCAGGAAGAAGTGGAACTGCTGCAGAGCTATCTGAAAATCCAGCAGATGCGTTTTCGGGACAGCGTACAGGTGGAGTATGAGATTGCAAGAGAAGTACTGACATATCGAACCATTAAACTTCTTCTGCAGCCGCTGGTTGAAAATGCCATTCACCATGCGAGAAAAGAGGAAGAAGTTCTCCACATTGCGGTCAGAATTCAAAAAGAAGAAAGGGATGTGGTATTCCAGGTGACAGATGATGGATGTGGAATCGAGGCGGAAAAACTGATTAAACTGCGAAGTTCTCTGCGGCGCTCAGAGGAAGGATATGGACTGAGAAATGTTGCAAACAGGGTTCGTCTGGCTTATGGAGAGGATTATGGTGTCCGAATAGAAAGCCAGGAAGGATATGGAACGACAGTTTCTGTCAGAATTCCAGTAAACGAATAAAAAATCAAACAAAGCAGAAATAACTTCGTATTGTTTGCATAGAAGAGGAAACAGAAACCGGCTGATAAAGGTGATTTTGCCCGTCAGCCGGTTTCTGTTTCGTTAGATATTGACAGAAATCGTAAGAAAACAACAGAATAAAAAAGAGAATTATAAAACTCCGTTAAATCGAGATAGAAATCATAAAAAAGTGAGATTGTTGCAGGACAGACTATCCATTAGAATGGAAACATAGACAGCAAGAGTGTACAAGATGAACAAAAAGAAGAAAGAAGGAGAAGGCATGAAAAAAGAAAACGTGCATGCAAAGCACAAAAAAAGCCTCGCGGAACGGTTCTGGAAACAGAAATATCTGTTTTTACTGCTGCTTCCATCGTTGGTATGGGTCATTCTGATCTGCTATGCACCAATGACAGGACTGTATATGTCCTTCATCAACTACACGCCGCAGGGTAGCGGCTATTTTGCGGATATGGTGAATTCGCAGTTTGTCGGTCTTGACTGGTTCAAGTATTTCTTTTCCACAGATTTCACAAAAATCATGAGAAATACACTGGCAACCAGCTTACTGACACTGTTATTCTCATTCCCGCTGCCAATCATTCTGGCGCTTTGCCTGAATGAAGTTCGAAACCAGAAGGCAAAGAAATTTGTACAGACCGCATCTTATATTCCCTATTTTATTTCCTGGGTTATTGCGGCAAACATTTTCCTTACATTCCTTTCTTCAGACGGCGTCATCAACAATCTGTTAAAATTCCTCGGATTAACCGATGAGTCGATTCTGTTTTTCCAGAAAGGACCATATTTCTGGTGGATCATCGCGATCGCAAATGCGTGGAAGGTACTTGGATACAATGCGATTATCTATATGGCGGCAATCTCCGGCATCAGCCAGGATATGTATGAAGCAGCGGATGTGGATGGTGCGACGAGAATGCAGAAGATTCTGCATATCACACTTCCGGCATTAAAGCCGACCATTATGATTCTTCTGATTCTGGCAATCGGAGGTGTTCTGAATACAGGATATGAGCAGCAGCTGTTGATGTCTAATGATGCTATTTTAAATTATTCTGATGTACTTGATACGTATGCATACCGCTATGGTCTGAAAAACGGAATGTATTCTTACGGTACTGCAGTAGGATTCTTTAAATCCGCAGTCTCCTTCATTCTGGTCATCAGTGCAAATGCACTTTCGAAGAAATTCAGTGATGATAATACGGCACTGTTTTAGGAGGAAGGAAAATGAGAGAAAAAGCAATTAAAATCAAAAGAAAACGTTGTGCCAGTGACTGGTTTCTTGATATTTTCAAAGTGGTTTTTCTGGTGTTAGTTACTGTGATCTGTGTGTATCCGTTCTGGAACATTTTTGTGGTATCCATTAACGATGCAACCGATGCACTGCGCGGCGGGCTCTACTTTCTGCCGAGAAAACTGAGTCTGGCAAGTTATAAAGATATTCTGGGACGTGCCACATTTTTGCATGGCATTCTGATCACTGTACTTCGTACTGCAATTGGTACACCGCTGGCGGTCCTTGTCACGACAGCACTTGCCTATGTGCTTTCCAGAAAAGAGCTGCTGTTCCGGAAACAGCTGAACCTGTTCTTTATCTTCACCATGTATTTTGGCGGCGGAATGGTTCCGTATTATATGGTATTAAAGAGCCTTGGAATGCTGAATAATTTCATTGTATTTATTTTCCCGAACCTGGTAAGTGTTTATAATATGATTCTGGTAAAGAATTATATAGAGGGAATGCCGGCAGAGATTTTTGAATCGGCAAAAATTGACGGAGCAAACGATCTGACAGTTTTCTTTAAAATGGTAATTCCATTGTCCAAGCCGATTATTATGACCATTGCACTGTTTGTTGCAATTACACATTGGAATTCTTGGTTCGATGCATATTTGTTTACGAATGCACAGTCTTTAAAAACAATGCAGTCCATTTTGGTTGAAATTCTGAATCAGTATCAGACTTCATCAGCGAACCAGGCGGCAAATCAGGCGTCACAGACCATTACGCCGGACAGCATTCGAATGGCTGCTACGATGATTGCGACCATTCCGATTATCATGGTTTATCCGTTTATTCAGAAATATTTTGTTAAAGGAATCATGCTCGGATCTGTAAAGAGCTGATGATAGAAGGAGGAAAAGAAAATGAAGTTCAAAAAAAGTATCGCAATGGCGATGAGTGTCCTGATGGCAGCGGGAATGCTTGCAGGATGCGGATCAAATGGCAGTACATCATCAAGTACTGCATCCGGCAGTGCATCATCTGCATCGGGCGAGGTATCAACAGACGGAGTTACGATTTCTATCTTTGACAAAAACTCCGGAAGCAATACCTTTGATGATCCAGTTGCAAAAGCAATTGAGGAAAAAACAGGTGTCAAAATTCAGGTAGAAAATCCAACCGGAGATCCGCTGGAAAAATTGAACCTGATGCTGACCGGTCAGAATTACCCGGATATCGTCCTGATGGATCGTGGAAATGATATTGTAAACCGTTACATTGAGGCAGGCGCACTGCTTCCGTTGAATGATCTGATCGATGAGTACGGCCCGGATGTAAAAGAGATGTACGGGGAAACCTTAAACAAGAGTCGTTATACCGATGGAAAGAATTACTATCTGAATAACTGGTACGGAGAAGATCCGGATCCGGTAGCCGGTGTTCTGATGCGCTATGATTATCTGTGCGAAATCGTTGGAAAAGACCGCGCAGACAGCGATGAGCCATTTACACAGGAAGAGTATATTGACATTTGTAAGAAATTCAAAGAACTTCATCCGACCATTGACGGAAAAGAGAGTATTGCCATTACCTTTGATGCAGAATCCAAAAACTACGATGGAACATTAAAAGGAATGTATGGTCTGAAAACATATTATCAGGATGGGGACAATCTGGAACATGTTGCCAAAGCACCAAACTTCAAAGAGATGATGTCCTTTGCCAATGAACTGTATACCGAAGGCCTTCTGGACAAAGAGTGGGTTGTCAACAAGAAAAATCAGTGGACGCAGAAACTGTCTGCAGGCAACGTATTCAGTACCTTTGCTTCCTACTGGGATACCGATGCAGCAAATACAGCACTTGCTTCTTCTGTAGGAGGAGATGCAAAATTTTATTCCTATAAAATCCTTGGAAACGGAATCAGTGCAGATGAAACTACTTACTCCGGAAGAAGTACACTTGGCTGGGATGCAATCGCGATCACCAAGAATTGTAAAAATCCGGAAGCAGCCATGAAGATGATCAACTACCTTGCAAGCGAAGAAGGACAGTATCTTCTGATGTGGGGTATTGAGGGAACCAACTGGAATATGGAAGATGGAAAACACGTTCCGAACGATGATCTGATTGAAGGATTCCAGACGGATTTTGACAAAACAAAACTGGATACCGGCGTTCGCAAATGGACCTGGTTTGTAAAGAACGGAAATGGTACAGACGGAACTCCATACGATGTAACACAGTATAAAGTAAAAGAGACCCGGCAGGTGGCTATGAATCACTTTGGTGAGAACGACAGATGGGATACCGCAGAGTTTGCAGGCCTTACCCCGGCAGGAAGCACTCCGGATGGCTTGAAATGGCAGAAAATCCAGGATATCTACGATCAGGAATATCCGAAGATTGTGAATGCAGACAGCCACGATGCGGCAATGGAAGAGTACGACAAGATGATTTCCGAAATGAATGACGCAGGACTGGAAGATGTAGAAAAAGTTATCACACAGAATTATCAGGAGCGTATGAAACTCTGGAATGAGTAAGCTAAAGTAAAATAAAAAAATCACACACGGAAAAGAACCGGCAGAAATCGAAATACAGATTTCTATGTCGGTTCTTTTTTATCAGAAGAAGCATTGCGATTTTCAAGGAATCTGGATATAATGAGGAAAACTGGAAAAACAGGGAAATCCAACCGCATGAGACAGGAGGCATCGTACATGGCAGCGAAAGAACAGTTAACCGCAATGGAAATGATCTGGGGATTTATGAGTGGGACGACAGGACATATGGGAAAGACGGACTTTGCGCCGCAGAAGGAAGCGTTCGGGGATTTTGCATCTCCGGAGACATATTTTCCGCGTGTGACGCCGGAGAGTGAGGGAATCTCCTCGGAAAAGCTGACGCAGATGCTTCGTGAGCTCGCCGCCGCCCGCCATACGGACATGCATCACCTGCTGGTCCTGCGGAACGGACAGGTCATCTGCGAATGCAATTTCGCCCCATACCGCAGCGGCATCTGGCACGCGACGTATTCGATGTGCAAGAGCATCACCGGCATGGCGGTCGGTTTTCTGATCAGTGAAGGAAAACTTTCCCTGGACGAGAACGTCTATGATATTTTTGAAAAACGAAACGGTCTGCTGCAGAAGATCCTGCGCCCGAATCTGACCGTGGAGCATCTTCTGACGATGAAGAGCGGCGTACAGTTCAACGAGATGGGCGTTGTTTCCGGCAACGACTGGGTGGACAGCTTCTTAAATGCGCCGGTCAAGGGAACGCCGGGCGAAGCGTTTGAGTACAACAGTATGAACACGTATCTGCTGTCTGCAATCATACAGGAGCGCACCGGCATGAAAATGGTAGATTACCTGCGGCCGCGTCTGTTTGAGCCTCTTGGCATCCGGAAAGTCTTCTGGGAGAGCTGCCCGGCAGGGATTACGAAAGGCGGCTGGGGCCTCTTCCTGTGCCCGGAGGACGCGGCCAAGCTCGGGGTGATGTACGTGAACGGCGGAAAATTCGAAGGAAAACAGATCGTCCCGGCGGAATGGGTCGCAGCGTCCACCTCCGTGCATGCGACACCGCCGGAAAAGATGGGAAAATATGGCTATGGTTACCAGGTCTGGATGGAGGAGCGGCCGGGCAGCTTTGCGTTCAATGGCATGCTGGGGCAGAACGTACTCGGTTACCCGGATACCGGCGTGGTGATTGTGACGAATGCGGGCAGCAACGAGCTGTTCCAGACGTGTGAGATGCTCGACATTGTGCGGAAGTATTTCGGCGCGGAATTTGGTGCAGAGCTGAAATCCGGCGAGGCGGAAAGTCCGATGGCATATCAGAAGCTGGTGCAGACCTGCTGTGATCTGGAGGGCGCGAAAGAGACACCGGGAAGAATCCTGCGCGGCGGCTGGAAGCGGAGAACACCGGGGCCGCGGAACAGCGGAACACCGCGTCAGATCGACATGGCGCAGCTTCTGCACGGAAAAGAATATAAAATGGAGGACACGCATGTCGGCATGTTTCCACTGACGCTGCAGGTCTTCCACAACAACTTTTCCGACGGCATCCGCCGCATCGGTTTCTTCTATGAAAAAGGCCGTTTCTTTGTTGAGCTGACCGAGGGAGAAAAAGCACAGCGCATTGCGATCGGTCTTACGGGGTCCAAAGTTGTAGAATGGGTGGAAAACGAGGAACCATATCTGCTCGGAACGACGGGACAGTTTGCGGAGAATGAAGACGGCGAACTGGTGCTGAAGCTTGAGTTTGCATTTCTGGAAGAGGCCGCAAGACGGAGGGTCAAAATCATTTTCCAGCGTGATTTCGAGCGGATCAGACTGGAGTGGAATGAGACACCGGGCAAGGATCTGATTATCGAGGGCCTTGAATCCCTCGTGACGGATGTGGCGATCGCACCGCTTCTGCCGTCGCGGTTCCGCGAGCGGAGCCTTGACATGATCCATCTGCTGATGGCACAGACCATTGAGCCAATGGTAGAGGCACACCGCGTGCGGCCGGGGAAAGAAACGGAGACAGAAGAAGCGGCAGCGGAAGCTGAATTGGCCGCGGCAGTGGAAAATGCGGAAAACGCAGAAGAAACGGTGTAAAAACAGAAAAAATCAGAAGAGAAATGTGGATAAAAAAGGGAATGGAGCTGCCGGATGCGCAGTTCCATTCCCTTTTAAAAATACAGATTACAGATTCAAAGCCATATCGCCGGATTTGATCAGGTTTGCCTTGCGGAATACCTCTGAGAAGAACAAGGTGATCACAGCCGGAAGCACGAAGTGGAGCAGAATGATTTTGATGATGACGAGCTTCGGATCATTGTAAGCGATCATCGTCTGATACGTCGTGATCTGTCCGACAAGACCTGCGGAGCCCATGCCGCTTCCCGTTGCATTATTCTGCATATTGGCAATTATGGTGGAAACCGGGCCTAAAATCGCACTCGAGAAGATGACGGGCAGCCAGATCAGCGGATGACGCATAATGTTCGGCACCTGAAGCATCGAGGTTCCAAGACCCTGTGCGACAAGGCCGCCGAATTTGTTTTCCCGATAACTTGCAACCGCGAATCCGACCATGTTGCAGCAGCAGCCGATCGTTGCGGCACCGGCGGCAAGACCGGAAAGATTCAGAATGATGCCGAGTGCAGCGGAGCTGATCGGCAGTGTCAGAACCATACCCATGACGACCGAAACAACGATGCCCATGATGAACGGCCGCTGTTCCGTTGCCCAGTTGATGATGCTTCCAAGGCCTGTCATCATCTGGGAGATCGGCGGTCCGACGAGCAGTCCGACAACGGAACCGGCTCCGATGGTGATGACCGGTGTCACGATGATATCAACCTTGGTCTTGCCGGAAACCAGATGGCCGCAGGTGATGCCTGCGAAAGCTGCGATGAAAGCGCCGAGCGGTTCGCCAGGTCCTGACAGAACGGCATTTCCGTCCACAAAGAATGTGCCGCCGGTGATCTTGCCGGCATAACCGCCGACCATGGCGGCGACGGCTGCAGAAACCGTGACAAGCGGGCTTTCCCCATATTTCACTGCCACGCCGACACCGATACCGGCACTTGTCAGGGCTGCTGCAGCTTTTCCAAGCAGATAGATCACATTTCCGGTCGAACCGCCGATCAGAAGACCGATCTGCTGAATCATCGTACCGATAATCAGGGTTGCAAAAAGACCCTGCGTCATGCCGCCGAAGCCATCAATGAAGATGTGCGAGGCGACTTTTTTGATTGTTCGCATATGGAATTCCTCCTCATGTATGTGGTGTGTTACTGTATTCACAAGTGACTTGTCAGTCGACTTTTAGTCTATCATAAGATGGGGGCGGGTGCAATCCTTTTCCGGGGGCATAAGTTGACAAAAGAAAGGGGCACGCTTATAATTGAGACAAATTCAGAGCGCTTCCAGAAAACAGCGCAGACAGTAAAAAAGTGATAAAGGAGACGCATGGGAAAACAGAAAAAGAAACAGAAAAAACGCGGCAATCCGCTTTGGACTCTGGTATTTTTAGCGGCACTTGCTGTTTTCTGCTTTTCCGGGTACAAGCTGATCGGCATTTACCTGGATTACAAGACCGGCACGGATGAATACCGGGATCTGCAGCAGTATACGACGGAAATTACAAAAACACCGGAGACACCGGCACCGACGAAAACAGAGGAGCCGCAGGCGGAATCCGAACCGGCGGAGCCTTCCGAACCGGAGCCGGAACCACTGTCGTATCCGACAGAACCGCCGCTTGCCGTCGATTTTGAATCCTTAAAAGCGATTAACCCGGATGTGAAGGGATGGCTTTATATCGAAGCTCTCGACATCAGTTACCCGGTCGTACAGGGGCCGGACAACGATGCGTATCTTCATACGACGTACGAGGGAACGAGCAACTTTGCGGGTTCCATTTTCCTCGATTACCAGAATCAGGATGATTTCAGTGATGGAAACACAATCGTTTACGGTCATAATATGAAGAATCTCTCCATGTTCGGAAAATTGAAACAGATGAAGGAGCAGGAAAAATATAGGGACAGCGTCTATTTCTGGATGCTGACGCCGGAATCAAACGATGTGTACCAGATTTTTTCTGCTTTCTATACCGAGGCAGACAGTGATGTCTACACATTGTATTCCGGCGGAGGCGAAGCGTTTGTACAGTATTTGAAT
>UMCO01013261.1_pt1 | contig 18460 bp, 16 predicted proteins | sample 1964251 | NCBI WGS metagenome assembly UMCO01 (sample SAMEA4835970, study PRJEB28245) | human gut metagenome | biome: gut microbiome; material: fecal sample | place: Denmark | collected 2008
CGAGAATTCGAAAGGAGGCCATAAAGTGTTATTAGAGGCACTAAAGTATGATAACAGAATATTTGGCCTGGACCCACAGCTTGTATTTCAGGTAGCATTTCAGATGCTCGCCATCTTTATTTTATTTTTAGCTGCAAGTTATCTGCTTCTTGATCCGGTAAGAAAGATTTTGAATGACCGTAAAGAGCGGGTAATGAAGGAGCAAAAAGAGGCGAAGGAGAGTCGGGAACAGGCAATTCGTTTTAAGGATGAGTATGATACGAAGCTGAAACGGATTGATAAAGAGGCGGAACAGATTTTAAGTGATGCCAGAAAGAAGGCCATGCAGCGGGAGAATGAGATTATCGCAGACGCACGAGCGGAGGCAGCCCGTATCATGGAGAATGCAAAGAGTGAGGCAGAGCTTGAGAAGAAGCGTGTTAAAGATGAAGTAAAACAGGAGATTATTTCTGTTGCCGCGCTTATGTCAGAGAAGATTATTGCCGCATCTGTTGATGAGCAGACACAGAATGCTCTGTTTGAGCAGACATTAAAAGAGATGGGAGATAAAACATGGCTAAACGAGTAAGCAGTATTTACGGCAATGCTTTGTTTGAGCTGGCAGTCGAGGAGAAGAAGGTGGATGCCCTTTTATCAGAGGTGCAGACATTGCAGCAGATTCTTCTTGAGAATGCGGACTTACTCTCTCTTTTAAATCATCCGGAAGTAAGCAAGATAGAGAAGTTAGACTTGCTGAAGAATATATTTTCCGGACGGGCATCGGATGAGGTGCTGGGATTTCTCAGCATTATTGTGGAGAAGGACAGACAGAAAGACATTCCAAAGATTTTTGAATTTTTCGTAGACAAGGCGAAGGAATATAAGGGAATTGGTAAGGTAAAGGTTGTTTCTGCCACAGAACTTTCTGCCCGCCAGAAGGAAAAACTTACAAAGCGTCTTTTAGAGACGACGAAATACACTTCCTTTGAAGTAGATTATCAGATAGACCCGGCATTGCTTGGAGGTCTGATCATCCGAATAGAAGACAGAGTGTTAGACAGCAGTCTTAAAACGCAGATTGAGAAGCTCAGCAAGGGATTATCAAAGTTGAGTTTGGAGAAAGAAGGTGTAGTTGGGGTTGGTTAATTTAAGACCGGAAGAAATCAGTTCCGTAATCAAGGAACAGATTAAGAATTATACGGCGAAGCTAGAAACCACCGATGTTGGTACTGTTATTCAGGTGGCGGATGGTATTGCGCGTATTCATGGTCTGGAGAATGCAATGCAGGGTGAACTTCTGGAATTCCCGGGAGAAGTATACGGCATGGTCATGAACTTAGAGGAAGACAACGTTGGTGTTGTACTTTTAGGTGATTCCCGTGCAGTTAACGAGGGAGACGTGGTAAAGACTACTGGAAGAGTAGTAGAAGTTCCTGTTGGAGATGCACTTACCGGCCGTGTTGTAAACGCATTAGGACAGCCGATTGACGAAAAAGGACCAATTGATACAGATAAATATCGTCCTGTAGAGAGAGTTGCCTACGGTGTTATTGACCGTCAGGCAGTAGATACTCCGGTACAGACCGGAATTAAGGCGATTGACTCCATGGTTCCAATTGGACGTGGACAGCGTGAGTTGATCATTGGTGACCGTCAGACAGGTAAGACGGCCATTGCAGTTGACACGATCATCAACCAGAAGGGTCAGAATATGCACTGTATTTATGTAGCCATCGGACAGAAGGCTTCTACAGTTGCAGGTATTGTAAAGACATTAAAAGAACATGATGCGATGGAATACACAACCGTTGTCGCTTCCACTGCCAGCGAGTTAGCACCATTACAATATATCGCACCATATGCAGGATGTGCAATCGGTGAAGAGTGGATGGAGCGTGGAGAGGATGTACTTATCATTTATGATGATTTAAGTAAGCATGCTACGGCATACCGTACCCTGTCCTTACTTCTTAGAAGACCACCAGGACGTGAGGCATATCCTGGAGACGTATTCTATCTTCATTCAAGATTATTAGAGAGAGCGTCAAGACTTTCTAAGGAACTTGGCGGTGGTTCACTTACAGCGATTCCGATTATCGAGACACAGGCAGGCGATGTTTCTGCTTATATCCCGACAAATGTTATCTCCATCACAGACGGACAGATTTATCTGGAAACGGAGATGTTCCACGCAGGTTTCCGTCCGGCGATCAATGCGGGTCTTTCCGTATCCCGAGTAGGTGGAGCAGCACAGATTAAGGCGATGAAGAAGATTGCAGGTCCAATTCGTACAGAACTTGCTCAGTATCGTGAACTTGCGTCCTTTGCCCAGTTTGGTTCCGAACTTGATGATGATACAAGAGAACGTCTTGCACAGGGTGAGCGTATTAAAGAAGTATTAAAACAGCCACAGTATCAGCCTCTTGCTGTAGAGAAACAGATTGTTATCATTTATGCGGTAACGAGAAAGTATCTTCTTGATGTGCCAGTAGAGCGTATTGCAGAGTTTGAGAAGGGACTTTATGAATTTGTAGAGACAAAGTATCCAGAGATTTATAAGGCAATCCGTGAAACAGGAGAAATCAACAGTGAGACAGATGTGTTAATTCAGAAGGCCATTACAGAATTTAAGAATCAATTTTAAGGATGGTGATTGAATATGGCATCAATGCGAGATATTAAGAGGCGGAAAGAAAGTATTCAGAGTACGCAGCAGATTACCAAAGCAATGAAGCTCGTATCCACTGTTAAGCTTCAGAAAGCCAGAACCAGAGCGGAGAGTGCAAAGCCGTATTTCCAGAAAATGTACGATACGGTGCAGTCGATTCTCTCAAAATCAGGCAATATCGAACATCCTTACCTGACATTTAACGGCTCAGAAAAAAAAGCCGTAATCGTTGTAACCTCAAACCGTGGACTTGCAGGCGGCTATAACAATAACATTGTAAAGCTTGTCGCAGACAGCGGACTTCCAAAAGAGAGTGTAGAGATTTACGGAATCGGTAAAAAGGGTATCGAATCCTTTGAGCGAAGAGGATACTATATCGCATCCGATGATTCCGATATTATCAATGAGCCCCTCTTTTCTGATGCAGTAGAGATTGGACGTAAAGTTCTTGATGCTTATGCAGCGGGAGAGATAGGCGAGATTTATCTGGCGTATACCGGATTTAAAAATACGGTAGTGCACACACCAGAATTTATCAAACTCCTCCCTGTGGAAGTGAAGGCAGAGGAAGAAGGCGAGAAAAAGAGCCAGGCACCGATGAACTATGAGCCGGAAGCAGAGGAATCGCTCGATTTGCTGATTCCAAAGTATATAAACAGTATTATATATGGGGCATTTATTGAGGCAGTAGCAAGTGAGAACGGAGCCAGAATGCAGGCGATGGATGCTGCTACAAGCAATGCGGAGGAGATGATTTCCACTCTGTCCCTCGCTTATAATAGAGCAAGACAGGGTGCGATCACGCAGGAATTAACCGAGATTATTTCAGGTGCGGAAGCTCTGAATTAACAAATATTAAAGGAGTAAATAAATGGCAGAACAGAATACAGGTAAAATCACCCAGGTTATCGGTGCAGTACTCGATATCCGATTCGACCAGGGTGTTCTTCCAGAAATTAACGATGCCGTTGAAATCCGTAGAAAAGATGGCTCCACGCTGGTTGCAGAGACAGCACAGCATCTCGGTGACGATATTATCAGATGTATCGCAATGGGTCCAACAGACGGACTTGTAAGAGGAATGGAGGCCATTGCCACAGGCGGACCAATTACCGTACCTGTGGGGGAGGTTACTTTAGGACGTATCTTTAACGTTCTTGGAGAGCCAATTGACAAAAAGCCTGTGCCGGAAGGAGTAAAGAGAAATCCAATTCACCGTAAGGCACCGACTTTTGCGGAACAGGCAACAGAAACAGAAATCTTAGAGACTGGTATCAAAGTAGTAGACCTTCTCTGTCCTTACCAGAAAGGTGGAAAGATTGGTCTTTTCGGAGGTGCCGGTGTAGGTAAGACCGTACTCATTCAGGAATTAATCCGTAACGTAGCGACAGAGCATGGTGGATATTCCGTATTTACCGGTGTAGGAGAGCGTACCCGTGAAGGTAATGACCTCTATACAGAGATGAGTGAGTCCGGCGTTATTGATAAAACAGCGATGGTATTTGGACAGATGAACGAGCCGCCAGGAGCACGTATGCGAGTAGGTCTTACTGGACTGACAATCGCAGAGAATTTCCGTGATGAAGGTGGAAAGGATGTCCTTTTATTCATTGATAACATTTTCCGATTCACACAGGCAGGTTCCGAGGTATCCGCATTACTGGGACGAGTACCAAGTGCGGTAGGTTACCAGCCAACCTTACAGACAGAGATGGGAGCGTTACAGGAACGTATCACATCCACAAAGAACGGTTCTATCACATCCGTACAGGCAGTATATGTACCGGCCGATGACTTAACTGACCCGGCTCCGGCTACAACATTCGCTCATTTGGATGCAACAACCGTACTTTCCCGTGCCATCGTAGAACAGGGTATTTATCCGGCTGTAGATCCACTAGAGTCTACTTCCCGAATTCTTGACCCTCGAATCGTAGGCGAAGAACACTATCAGGTAGCCCGTGGTGTACAGGAAATATTACAGCGTTATAAAGAACTGCAGGACATCATTGCCATCCTTGGTATGGACGAACTTTCCGAAGAAGAAAAGGTTCTCGTAGCCCGCGCAAGAAAGGTACAGAGATTCTTATCTCAGCCATTCTTCGTAGCAGAGCAGTTTACTGGAACAACAGGACGTTATGTTCCTCTTGGGGAGACTATTCAGGGATTCAAGGAGATTCTCGAGGGTAAATACGACGAGATTCCAGAGGGAATGTTCTTAAATGCAGGAAATATCGACGATGTATTAGCCAGATATAATAAGTAGGTGATTCTATGGCAGACAAAACATTCCGACTCGAAATCATCGCGCCGGACAGGATTTTTTATTCCAATGACATCTACATGGTGGAATATAATACCGTAGAGGGAGAGGTGGGTATCTATGCTGACCATATCCCAATGACGCAGATCATTGCACCTGGCAGGCTCATCATTACCGAAAGGAATGAGGAGAAACAGGCTGCACTTCTTTCCGGCTTTGTGGAGATCACTCCTGAAAAGATGACTATTCTCGCAGAAGCAGTAGAATGGCCACAGAATATTGATGTCAATAGAGCCAAAGAAGCTAAGACCCGCGCGGAGAGGAGACTTTCTTCCGAACAGGGAGGAGTTGATATCGGTCGCGCAGAACTCGCCCTTAAGAGAGCAATTACCAGATTGGATGTGGCGGGGAAATAATTTTATAGTAAGACAGACGAAAACGAAGAACACCATATTCTCCTATCTGTGACTTTAGTCGCGGCACGTTGAATGCTCGCTTTAAGGCTCGTATCCAACGCTTGCTCCGAGGCCACAGATAGGAGAATATGGTGTTCTTCGCTTTCTGTCTATGACCCCAGCAGAATTATTTCCGCCGCTTTGTTGTGGTAATTGCCTGTTGGGTGGAAGATAGAAATTAAATGTAAACACAGAATAGCCGGTTTTTGTCTGTTGTCCCTACAATACCACAGCAACGAAATCCCCTTTTTTGTTAAAAATGAACATTGAAATTTTGTAAAAGTAATTTATAATATGCTATAAAAGGTAAAATGAGTACCAAATGTGTATTACAAATATTAGATATTGTGATATTTTCGAAAGAAAGTAAAAAGAAGATTACAAGATTATGATGAATGAGGAGCTTATTGTTATGGAACACATGCAGATTAGAATGGCAACGATGGAAGATTTAGATGAGATTGCTTTTGTGGAGTCAGAATGTTTTCCTTTTGAGGAGGCGGCGACAAAAGAAAAATTTGCAGAGAGAATTAAGGAATATGGAACCCATTTCTGGCTGATGTGTGAGGAAGAGAAAGTAATTGCGTTTGTAGATGGAATGGTAACGGATGAAAAAAATCTGACAGATGAAATGTATGAGAAGGCTTGCCTTCATGATGAAAAGGGAGCGTGGCAGATGATTTTCGGAGTAAATACATTGCCGAAATATCGAAGACAGGGCTATGCGGAAAAGCTGCTTCGCTACGCAATCAATGATGCAAGAGCACAGGACAGGGAAGGCCTGGTCCTGACCTGTAAGGATAAATTAGTTCATTATTATGAGAAATTTGGTTTTCAGAATGAAGGTGTTTCAGAATCAGTACATGGTGGAGCTACGTGGTATCAGATGCGACTGACATTTTAATATTAATGAGCTGAGAGGGTTTGAAAAATCATTCTTGCAATCTGCACGTTCTAATTTGCAGAAAGTATTTCAAACACGCTCTGGCATACTGAAGGTTTTCGCGCCATTTTCACTGGACAAATACTATAGAATGCTTATAATAAATAGTAAGAAATGATTTTGAATAATTCTGGAATTGTACACTGCGCGACACGAACCAGAGGAAGAGAGGAAACCGCTATGAATATGCAGGAATTGTTAACATATGTAGAAGAACTGACATTTAAAACATCTATGTTTGGTTATGATAAAGATGAAGTTGATATTCAGTTAGATAAAATTTGTGATGAAGCAGAAGCTATCATTTTAGCGAAAGAAAAAGAGATAGAAGAACTGAAAAAAGAGAGCAAGACAGCTCTTGGTATTGCGGCAGCAGCTACAGGAAAGACGATGGAAGAGCTAGAAAAAGATACACAGGAAGACATCGTTGAGACAGAGGAACAGCCAGAAGAGGCAAAGAATCCAGAAGAAGGTATACATATCCAGGAGGAAGGTTCAGAGACAGTTACAACGGAATCTCCAATATCCACAGTAGCCGTAGCCAATGCAGATGAAGCACAGGATGAGATAGAGACTGTAAAGGCACAGTTAGTAGCAGCACAGAAGAAAGTAGCTGCCTTAGAGGCAGAAATTGCAGCAGAAAAAGAAAAAACAGAGAAAGCGATAGCGCGTGCCGAAGAAGCGGAGAAGTCTGCCGAGAATAATAAAGCACCAGAGACAACAGACCAGGCTTATGAGCGTTACATGAAGAATGCAGATTTACTTTGCAAGCAGCTGTCAGATTTAGAAGGAAGACAGAATGCAATTCTAGATGAAGCCAGAGAACAGGCAGAAAGAGAAAGAGAAAAGGCAAGACAGGACGCAGCCGATATTATCGGAGAAGCAAGAAAAACAGCCGAAAGACTCTTAAAAGATGCGCAGGAGAATAAGGAAAACGCCATTGAAGAAGCGAAGAAAATTCATGAGGACAGCCTTCGTAAAGTGGAAGAAGAGAAGAAACAGTGCGATGAATTATCAGCACAGAAAGCTGCTATGGTTAATTCCTTAAAGAAATTGACAGAAGATACAGCACGTCTGATGGAAAAGATGCAGGGATAGCTATTTAATTTATGAGATAGGACAGACGCCCTTAAAGAGAGAATACATCCTATATTTGTGACTCTGTCACTGTGGGTTGAATGTTTGCGGGAACGCTCGCATTCAATCCCCGTTTTAAGGGTACAAATAGATGTAACAAAAGTATCTATTAAGAAAATGGATATTACAGGCAATAACGAAGTTGCCGGTGCCAGACTTCTTTTAAAAGATAAAGAAGGAAATGTAATCGAAAGCTGGATGTCTGCGACAGAAGCCCATGTATTTGAGCAGAAACTCATTGCGGGAGAAACGTATACACTTGCAGAGGTTACTGCGCCAAGCGGTTATGAAGTTGCAGCAGAATTACATTTACTGTAAATAAAGATGGAACGGTTTCTATTGATGGTAAAGCAGTGGATGGCAACGAAATTATCATGAAAGATGATACAACACCAGTTGGTGAAGAGGGTAAACTTGTTGTAAGTAAGCTGGTTACATTCCAGGGCAAAAATCAGGCAGTAAACAGAACTTTTTACGTTGCATTATTTAGCGATGCCGACTGCACACAGAAAGTTTCTAATGTAAAAGAATTGAAATGCGAGGGCGCATGGTCAGCATACACTGTATTTGAACATCTCAAAGACGGAACCTACTATGTGGCTGAGACAGACAAAGACGGTAATCCGGTAGAGAACACGGACTTTGGCTTTGATGTAAGCTATGATGGAGATATCACTGTTTCCTTCACAGAGCAGAACACCGACAGCACATTAGCAATCACAAACGATATGACCGAGAGAAATCCGGAATATGACAAATATTTAAAAGAAGACGATGGTGATGACACCGATGGAAATGACGGCAAAGAGAAAAAGAAAACAAGCACCAGCAAGAATAACTCTTCTAACAAAACTACCAAAAAAGGTAAAAACTCAAAGACCGGAGATAACTCACATATCCTCTTTTACGCAGCATTAGCAGCCGCAGCCCTTGTAGCAGGAAGTGCAGAAGTATATCGTAGAAGACGCAGAGCAACAGGAAGAAATAAACACGACAGATAGAAAGATTTTGATTTAAATCAGGAGATGAACCCCGAAATAGTTATAGCTATCTCGGGGTTTTCTCCAGTTTCATCAAGAGGGATACATATGTTAAAATTAATAATTTTTGATATGGATGGTTTAATGTTCGCCACAGAACAGGTAAACTACAGAGCATTTACCGAAATAGTAAAGGAAGAGGGATATAATCCAACCTTTGAACAATATATAGGATTTTTAGGAATGAATGCAAAAGACATTCAGAAGAAATACTATGTTTATTATGGAGAAGATGTAGATGCGGAAGGCATTTACAAAAAAGTTGGTAACCGCTCCAAACAGATAATCAGAGAAGAAGGAGTTCCTGAAAAAGAAGGCCTGAGAGAGCTTTTGCAGGTTGTCCGGGAAAAAGGCTTGCAGACAGCCGTAGCGAGCGGCTCAGATACAGATGTTATTAAAGAATACCTGGACAGAACTGGGTTAAACGAATATTTTGATATGGTGCTTTCTTCAAAAGATGTGAAAAGGGGCAAGCCATTCCCAGATGTATTTTTGGAGATTTGCAAAGCATTTGATGTAAAGCCAGAAGAGACACTTGTATTAGAAGATTCCGCAAATGGCGTGCAGGCAGCTCTTGCAGGTAATCTGCCTGTTATAAACATTCCAGATTTGCTTCCAATACCAAAAGAACAGCAGGAAAAATGTGTAGCGGTAGTGGAAAATTTAAAAGAAGTAATTCCGTATATTTAATAACGGTATGAATCGAAAACAAATTGTATCTGTCTGATAAAAATAATAGATAAGCACGAATCATTCTCATTTTGCATATGATAAATCAAACTGGGCGAAAGCAGGAAACCATTATATGAATAAAAAAGGAGACTTTGATTTTGAATGGCTGCCGGGATTTCGAGAGATGATGGCATGTCAAAATGAGGAACAAAATACACAGCAGGAAACTGACTTGGGCAATGAAAATCTTCAAATAGAGGCATTACTTCCTCCAGAGCAGTTACAACAGGAAGAACAGCGATACTGGAAAGACTACGAATATTTTATCCAGATGCTGCCGATGGTCGCAAGAGAGGTGTGGATTGTTGGAGATGCCCTGCTTGATCAATATGAGTACAAGGGAAGTCCGATTTATTCTGAATATCCAGACAAGGTAACTATTTTAAAAATTGCGGATATGGTGTATGATAAGTTAAAGTATCGCGAGGAACAGGAGATGATACAGGCTGATGATGAAGAGATGATAAGAAATCCATACTTTGTAGAAGTCTCTCTCCGGGATGCCATCACTCCATTTCGCACATTGATACAGGTAATATTACATTGGAATATTAATCACAGAAGACAGCGCTATTACCGCAGACAGAAAGTATTTTCAACACAATAATGCAAAAGATTCCTATGTCCGCAAGATGAATATTTTAAGAGATGTTCTGATATTTTCAGTATAATATTCAAGAATGCCCCGGCATTCTTGCTGCGAGATGCGCGTCTCTGCAAGTCTGCCGGGGAGAAATACCGAGTATAGATTGAAAATAAATAGTGGAAAAAGCGCTGGCAGTATAATGTGGTTACTGCTATAATATACATTTATTATCGAAATAAATAACAGGAGAATAAACATGGAGTTTTTACTCACCAAAATCAAAGAAAATTTAAATGAGCAGATGCTTCTTCTCACGATAAGTAATCCAAGAAAAGCAGAAGAAGTGAAAAAGTACAATATTCGCCCGATTCTTGTGAAGGACAAACTTGTTTTTCAGAGTGCGGCGTATACAAAGACGCAGGTTTTTCATAAGAATCTTAGTAAGAGAGAATTATTAGAAGAAGTGGAAAAGATACTTCCCTTATATAAACAGGTACAGCTGCAGACTTCTGGTGCAGAGCTTACTGCACTTATCAATAAAAAGGGAAAGGCAGCAATTAAAGTAAAGAAGCAGAATAATCCGGCTGTGGCAAAGCTGTCATCAGATAAAAGTCATTTGCTTCATAACCGCACAAAGAAATACATTTTACCAGAAGGAGTTGCTGTCCCATTTTTAAAAGATCTTGGAGTTATGACAGCAGAAGGAAAGATTGTGCGGACAAAGTACGATAAGTACCGCCAAATTAACCGCTTTTTAGAGTTTATAGAGGATGTGCTGCCGCATCTTCCAAAGGACAGGGAGATTACAATTCTTGACTTTGGATGCGGAAAGTCCTATCTGACATTTGCTATGTACTACTATCTTAAAGAGTTAAAAGGTTATGATATTCGTATTATCGGTTTGGATTTAAAGAAGGATGTTATAAAAAACTGCAGCCGTCTGGCTGTGAAGTATGGCTATGATAAGCTTAATTTCTATGAAGGTTCCATAGAAGAATTTGAAGGCGTTACACAGGTAGATATGGTAGTAACACTCCACGCCTGTGACACAGCGACGGATTATGCTTTGTATAAGGCATTACGCTGGGGCGCATCTGTTATTTTATCCGTCCCATGCTGCCAGCATGAACTTAATAAGCAGATTTCTGCATCAGAATTTGAGCCAATAACAGATTATGGCATTTTAAAAGAGCGCTTCTGTGCGCTTGCAACAGATGGTATCCGTGCCAAAATTTTAGAAGAACAGGGATACGATACACAGATTTTAGAATTTATTGATATGGAGCATACACCAAAGAACCTTTTAATTCGTGCCTTACATCGGAAAAAGCCGTCCGCAAAGAAGAGAGAAAAGGCTTCAAAAGAGGTAAATGCATTTTGTGAGCAGTTTGGATTTGCTCCAACATTGTGGAAGCTTCTTCAGGAAGAGGGAGGGGTGAATAATGAGTAAAAATGTACAGTTGATAATCCTGCACATAGCAGTTGCCGTATTGTGTTTCATCGGAGCACTGGTCTTTTTTAATAATCGGATGGGCATGGAAAAGGGAAGTGCAGTAGCAGAGCTGGCTAATCCATCCTATCCTGTTCTTGAGATTGGAAATGATACGAGCAGCTATAATCTGATGGCTGGATATAAGGAAGACATTGATCTTTCTTTAGTCCGTAATCAGATTACCCTTACCAATAATAAAAATGCTGTAATTTTAAAGCTTCATGACTACGATTATGACATTACGGCAATTCAGTACACATTATTTGAAAAAACACCGGACAAACCGACAGAAACAGGAACACTGAATCAGCTTACCAAAAATAAAAAGAAAAATATAAAGCTGGGAACGCTGACATTTAAAAATACCTTATCAGAAAATAAAGTATATTATCTAAAAATGGCAGTCAGACTGAATGACAGCACACGAATTTATTTCTACACGAAAGTGCAGAGTGGTTCTGGTTATCATTTAGATGACTACCTTGCATTTGTTTTAAAATTCCATAATAATTTATTTGATAAGGCAACAATGGATGAGAATGCCAACTATCTTGAAACATCTGCAGATACGATAGATGATAATCTCGAATCAGTAAGTATCAACTCTGGAAGAGAAGCCGTTTCCTTTGGAAATATGGAAGTAAAACAGGAAACAAAGCCGCGTATTACTCTTCAGGAAATGAATAACACATACACAGTAATTCGGGTGAATACAATCCTTTCTACAGAAATAAGCGACGGTGTTATTCAGTATTATGACCTGAGTGAGACCTACAAGCTGCGTTATACGGCGGACAGGATGTATCTTCTTGATTATGAGAGAACAATGGATGCTTATTATAATGAATCCATCATTGATTCGGCCAATAACCTTATCAGCCTGGGTATTCAGAATGAAAAGAATATCAGTTACATTTATTCTGATAAAGGGTACAGAGTGTGCTTTGCTGTGGAAGGCCAGCTCTGGTATTATGACTATCAGTCTTCTGATATGTACAAGATATACAGCCTTGCTTCAGAAAATATTTCTGATATAAGAAATGCAACAGGAAACCACGGAATCAAGCTGCTTAGCATGGATGATAAGGGAAATATTTTCTATCTTGTTTATGGATATATTAACCGTGGACGACATGAAGGAATGAATGGAATCCAAGTCATGAAATATGATGCAAAAACAAACTGTAACGAAGAGATTTCTTTCCTTTCCACATCTCTGCCGTATGACAGCATGAAGGAAGATTTAGAGAAGTTCTCCTATTTGAACTCTAAATCCGTATTTTATTGTATACTTGAGGGAGACCTTCATGAAATTGATTTAGAGAAGAAAAAGGATAAAATATTAGAATCCGGTCTTGTGAATGAGAGTCTGACTGCTTCCAAAGATCAGAGCATTATCGCAATTGAAAAAGAGCAAAATCTTTATAAAAATAAGCAGATAGAAATGATAGATCTCGAATCAGGAAAAAAACAGAACTTTACCGCAGGTTCTGATAAAAGAATCCGTGCCGTTGGCTTTTTATCCAATGATTTTATTTATGGAGAGGCAAATGCCGTAAATGTTTCAAAGAGCAGTAACGGAACTGTAAGCTTCCCGATTACCAAAATTCACATCGTTGATATTAACGGAAAGACAATCAAAGAATATCAAAAAGCCGGGCGCTATATTATGTCCACACAGATTAAGGGAAGCATCCTTGAAATGACACTCGGAAAAAGAACAGGAGGCAAAATCCAGAAAACAGGAACGAAGGATTATATTCGCTATAAAGAAAAAGAAGAATCTGACGCAGTAACCCTGACTTCCAAATATACAGATACCTACTGGACACAGCTTTATTTAAAATTCCCGAACTATGTATACATTCAGGTAGTTCCAGATCTTCTCTTAACAAAAATTATGGTAAATGAAGATGATGTTACATTGAAGCTTTCAAATAGCGGAGAACAGCTGGAGCAGTACTTTGTATATGCTTCCGGTACACAAAAAGCGGTTTATACGAACCTGACCGAAGCCATTGCTCGGGCTTACACAGAGCGAGGCAATGTAATAGACAGCAAAGAAAATGTTCTCTGGAAATGCATTTACGCAGACTATGCCCAGGTAGCCGGAATGGACAATGTTGTCAAAGTACAGTCTGATGCAAAGTCACTCGCAGGCTGTCTGTCTATGATTGCTGCTGTAAATGGAAAAGAAGCAGCCCCAGACAGCATAGATATCGGAAAAGGCAGCATTGAACAATTAATGAAGAAATATAGCGGACACACAGCACGCAACCTTACAGGATGTACCGTAGATGAAATCCTCTACTATGTCAGTCAGGGAAGCCCGGTACTCGCTAAGTTAAACAGTAACCGATACGTTATCGTAATGAGCTACAATGCAACAAAAATAAGATATTTAGACCCTGTCACCGGTAAATCTACAGCCGCATCGAGAACAGATGTGACAAACCGCTTAGAAAAATCAGGAAAGGTATTTTATTCTTATATTGCTGATTAGACAGGGAATGTGATAAATAGACGCAAACAAAGTTTGAATCTACTGATTTCACTGGAGCCAAAGATAGCCCGAAGGGAAGGAAATACTGCCTATTTGTGGCCTGGGAGCAAGTGTTGGATGCGAGCGCGTAAGCGAGCATTCAACACGCTGCGACGAAAGTCACAAATAGGCAGTATTTTCTTCCCTTCGGGCGTCTCTTATACCAGTCACCTCAGAATATAAAGCTTAAAATCAGCAGATGCAAGGGATAGAAAAGATAGAAAAAGTATTTACTTCCCCGGCCCTTTTCTCCATTGTAGCAGTGAAGAAGCAAACTATCCGCAAGGGCAAATATCTGCACTGGAAACGGAGAGACGTATGTTAGTAACGGTAATGCAGCGGGCAAAGTTCCGATGAAGCCTGCTTTGATTGGAAGTTCGGTAGAGCTTCCTCTTTTTTTATAGATTGAATAAAAGAAATAGATGCACAAAATACCGGCAGCCCCGCAGTCGGTCTGAAAAACCTCACTGAGGCAGCAGAAAATAATGAGAATATCAAAGTTTCTATAGAAAGCATTTTGGCGGTATTGTGAGGCGTTTTCCATTAAAATCATAGCGGTAAAGCCTAAAAATAAGGTGAATAATACATTTTGCTCTTGAAAGGCGGCTGAAAAGTCAGTAAGTGACAGTTTTTGTAAATGTAGAACGGAATTAAGTGCTGAAGCAGGCAAATAGTGGAATGCCAGGTCATAAGGTATTTCTGATAAAAGTGCAAAAATAAATAGTCTCTGCTGGTATTTTTTTCTGTTTTTTGTGTGGAAAAAGCCTTCTGCCAATATAAAGCAAAACAGGGGGAAAGAGAGCCTTCCAACAGCCCGCAGGAGAAAATATACGTTTTTTGACAGAAAAGCTTTGCCAATTACTCCAATGTGGTCAAGGAACATTGAAAAAAGAGCTATATATTTTAAACGATATCCAGATATTTTTTTTAAGTTCATAATCTCTCCATTTCTTTGTGATATACTTTAATGATAGTCTGATTATAACTGGAAATAAAGCAAAAGAAAAGGGAAGGACAGATATAGTGCAAAAATTTCCGTAGAGTGGGAAAGATAAAGAAAAGATGGTATAATAAACCTGTATAGAACTTATAAGACACGAAACCGCGGAGGTGACTATGAGTAAGAAACATAATGGATTATTATGGCGGGTGCTTAAGATCTGGGCAACCTGCCTGATATTGGCTTTTTGTGTACTTGGAGTAATTGCAGTAAAAAGAGTAGGAGTACCTGTAGTTACAATGTACAGGGAAGCAAGTAAAGACGTAGCAAAAAGCAGTAAAGACACATTTAAAGCAGAGCAGACCTCGCTTGTATATGACGCAGAAGGGAATGAGATAAAGAAGTTAAAGCAGGAAAAGGATGTTTCCTATCTTGATTATGAAGATATTCCAGATGCGGCAAAGCTGGCGATTATTTCGATAGAAGATAAGAATTTTACCACACATCATGGAATTGATGTGGAGGGAGTGGCGCGTGCAGGACTTTCCCTCATTTTAAATAGAGGAAATATCACAATGGGAGGAAGTACGATCACACAGCAGCTTGCGAGAAATATTTTCCTTGGTTATGAGAAGACTTACAGCCGTAAAATAAAAGAAATGTTTATTGCGGTAGCATTAGAGCAGAAGTATACAAAGCAGGAAATTCTCGAATTTTATCTGAATAATGTATATTTTGCAAATGGTTACTATGGAATAGAGTCTGCTTCAGAAGCGTATTTTAACAAAAATGCAAAAGATTTATCTATTTCACAGATTGCATTTTTATGTTCTATTCCAAATAGTCCGAACCGGTATGATCCTTATAAACATAAGGACTCGACATTAAAGCGTCGTGACCGCATTCTCAAAAATATGTATGAGGACGGCTATATCAGCGAGAGTCAGTATGAGAAGTCTGTCGCTGAAAAGATAACGATTATGCCGAAAAAAGAGACAACAACGAATGACTACGCGGAAACATACATTTTAAAATGTGCGACAGAAGCCTTGATGAAACAACAGGGATTTGAGATTAAGACAACATTTTCCAGTGATTCAGAAAAAGAAAAATATAACAATGAATACGATGAGCTGTATAACACTTGCAAAAAAAGCTTATATTCAGCAGGTTATCGTATTTATACTTCAATAGATATGGAGAAGCAGAAGCAGCTGCAGGATTCCGTATCTTCCCAGCTTTCCATGTTTACAGAAAAGACGGACGATGGTGTTTACAAGGTACAGGGAGCAGCTGTATCCATTGATAACTCCACAGGAAAAGTGGCAGCCATCGTAGGTGGCCGTGAGGAAGATCAGGAAGGTTACGGTTTAAACAGAGCTTACCAAAGCTTCCGTCAGCCAGGAAGTGCGATTAAGCCCCTTCTCGTATACACACCAGCACTCGAAAAAGGATATACACCAGATAGTACCTTAGATGACAGCCGTATGACAGGAAGCGATTCCGTATCGAATGCAGGCTACTCCTATTCTGGTTCCATTTCTTTGAGAAGAGCGGTAGAGAAGTCAAGTAACGTAGCGACCTATCGTCTGTACGAAGACCTTGGGCCACGCAGTTGCATGAAGTATCTTGAAGCATTGAATTTCAAGGGACTCGATAAAAGAGATTATGAATATAACTCAACCTGTATCGGTGGTTTTACAAATGGAACAACTGTTGTAGAAATGGCGGCAGGTTATGCGACAATCGCCAATGATGGCGAATACCATACACCGGATTGCATCATAAAAATTACAGATGCCAAGGGCAATGACATTGTACCAGAAGATAAATCGACAAAGTCTGTCTACTCCAGCAGTGCCTCAAGAATGATGACAAGTGTACTGCAAAGCTGTGTAACAGAATCAGAAGGAACCGCCCATGTCTGCCAGCTGGATGTAGATATGCCGGCAGCCTGTAAGACAGGAACAACCAATGACTATGTAGATGGATGGCTCTGTGGCTACACCCCATACTATACGACCGCAGTCTGGGTAGGAATGGACAAATATAAATCCGTAGATAACTTAAAAGGAAATACCTATCCAGCAAGCATCTGGAAAAATTACATGGACAAGATTCATCAGGGATTAACCCGCAAAGAATTTGAATCCTACTTAAGCGATACCGAAAGCACAACAGAAGCAACTACGGAATCTACCGAAGACGACACCGAAAGCACAACTGAAAGCACCACCGAATCAACCGAAGATAACACAGCCGCTGATACAACAGAGCCTGACACTTCTCAGGATTATTATAATCCGGATGATAACAATAACGACAATAATACCGAAAATAACAACAATGGCTATGGTGGCGGTAATAATGGCAACGGTGGAAACGATGCAAACAATGGAAACAACGGAAACAATGAAAATAACAACGACTCCGGAATGGACAACGGAGGAAATAATGATGGAGGCGACAGCGGGAATAACGGAGACAGTGGAACCCCCGATAATGGAGAATAAATACCACTGAAGTGCTTTGAAGTCGGATTGTTGAAAAGTATCTGAAAAAGAATACGAGGTTTGATTTTGTTTAGTTGTGCTAAACATTTCATTCTGCCCAGAAAAACAGGAACTTGGGAAAAACGAGTCCCAAGTTCCTATGGTCAGAATTCCACAGCGCAAAGACACAAAATGCAATACTTATAACCATTCTTTTTTCTTTACCATAGTGTTCTTACAATTCAGCATAAAATTTTATTTCGGTGGCTGGATAGTTTTGGGAGTAAATAAAAAATAGCCGTCCTGCTCCCTGGAAAGAATAGAACGGCTATTTAACAAATAGTTTTAATTCGCCAGGACGGGTAAGTTGCGTTTACCTTCCAGCTTTCCTGTTAAGTATATTATGTTCTATGCTGCCGTCATTGTCAAATAGAACATAAATCTAAGTTTGTCTTTACGCAATCATAGGTAAAATACCTGTTTGACAATAGGAAAGGAATAGAATATACTATACTTAACAAGACAGCCGGAAGGTGTTGCGCCACCTGCTCAGGCAAATAAGTGTTAAACTAAAAGATAGCCGTCGACTTTCGCAGGGTCAGGACGGCTATTTTTTATGTATATTAATAGCTAGTGTGATTACAGCACATAACATTATCGTATAGGTGAATAAGTCCGTATATGTAACCATATGTATCACCCCTTCCGCAAGACTCGGAACAGGTGAAGCCGTCCCCCGGCTGTCCAATTAAGTATATTATATATCAAAATCATCCAGCCGCTGAAACAAAATTATATGCGGAATTGTAAGAAAACTATGGTAAAGAAAAAAGAATTTTTATAAGTATTGCATTTTGTGACTTTACGCTATGGAATTCTGACTGTAGGAACTTGGGACTCGTTTTTCTCAAGTTCCTGTTTTTCTGGGCAGAATGGAATGTTTAGCGCAACGGAACAAAATCAAACTTATAAAAATTCTTTTTTTCTTTAGAAGATTAACTACAATTCAGTTTAATATCTTCCTTTTCAGCGGTGTCTGTTTCTAGAACATTTTTCAAACACGCTCTAGCAAACTCCTATTTCTCTTCCTTAATAGTATGGAACTGCTTATACTCCTCTAATCTCTTCGTAATTCTGTCATGAGGATTCAGAATTGCACTGATAGAAGCCTCATGGTTGATAGAATCAATT
>UMCO01099274.1_pt1 | contig 18454 bp, 23 predicted proteins | sample 1964251 | NCBI WGS metagenome assembly UMCO01 (sample SAMEA4835970, study PRJEB28245) | human gut metagenome | biome: gut microbiome; material: fecal sample | place: Denmark | collected 2008
GTCGCGTATCGCGACACAAAGGTTCGAATCCTTTACACTCCGTTTTTTGATGATTCGGTGAACTTGTGTTCACCTTCACCAGACACGTGCGGGAATCTCCCGCCCGATGATGGCGTCGCCAAGTGGTTTAAGGCCGCAGACTGCAACTCTGCTATCGTAAGTCCGAATCTTACCGTCATCTTAAAACGTGGTTTTCACGTCAAATTGCCGACATGGCGCAGTTGGTAGCGCAACTGATTCGTAATCAGTAGGTCGCAGGTTCAAGTCCAGCTGTCGGCTCTCGGATGTATCTCAGATGGTAGAGTATGTGCCTGATATGCACATTGTCGAGCGTTCGAATCGCTCCGTCCGAATTTCAGCCGATTGGTGTAGTGGTAGCACGCCAGATTCTGACTCTGGAGATATAGGTCCGATTCCTGTATTGGCTGCTAAAAATAAGAAAAAAAGAGGCAAAAATAATGAAGCGATTAAATAGCCTGCGAGGAGCAGGGGATAGAAAAAAAATTAAGTTTGCACCAGTGGCGGAACAGGCAGACGCATTGGACTTAAAATCCAAAGAAGTTTAATTATCTTCGTGAGAGTTCAAGTCTCTCCTGGTGCATTTTCGCAGTGTGTCGGAATTCGGAATACGAGGTTGACTCAAAATCAATTGCTGAAAAGCGTGCAAGTTCAAGTCTTGTCACTGCGATTTAATATATTTGTCCATATGGCGGAATTGGCAGACGCGCATGATTTAGGCTCATGTGCTGAAAGGCGTGAGAGTTCAAGTCTCTCTATGGACATCATGTTATGCAGCCAGTAATCATGGCTGCTTTCTATTGCAAAAAATACCAGCGTTACTTTTCATCAAAGTAATGAAATAAGAACAGCAGTGATTATTGCTGCTCCAATAATACCAAGAATAACAGTAAAAATATATGGATTAAACCTACTGTTTTTGTTTGCATTTATTCTATTCTGATTTATTTTTCCCATATCTATTTCCTCTCTTATTAGTAATAAAGGACTTATTTTTATATGGACAATATGCTGAAAATTAATAAAAAAATTCGTAAAAACAAAAATAAACTATAAAAATTCCAGCATATTAGATATAAATGAAAGGAATAATCATCATGGGCAATAAATTAAAAAGAAAACCTAAAAAAGGAAAAACCGTCAATCTTGGCGAATATATAATTACGCTGCCGGCCGGTACAATGACAGAGTCCTTTAAAAAATATATATCTAAAGCTCCATATACAACAAACAGAATAGCTGATTTTTTGGATGCACATTCAAAGAGAGCAAGACAAAAGGTTGAATCCGGGCTGTCTTTTTCACAGCGAGAAATTGATGATATGTGTGAATTTTATAAATATTTCATGGAAAATTATGCTGATGGCGAAGGATATGTTGATAATGATATTGCAGAGTTATATGAAGAAAAACCATATATATTGCAAGTAATTGAAGCGTTTTTTGACGATGATGAAAATTGCGAATCATTGGATGATAACGAAGAAATTGTGAGGCTTTCAGATATATTGGAAAATTAAAAAATAGCGAAGAGCCTGCTTATGCAGGCTCTAAATTTTTGCATTTTATTTGTTAGAGTGTGGACAAATACAGAACCCCGGATACTGGTATACGTTTTATCTGACCAGGATAATATGCAAATTTAAAAAACGCTCAGGTCGTTTTTTCGGAAAGTGATTTGACTTTATATTTTTAGTATGCTGAAAAATAAAAGAACGGATATAAAAAGAAAATTTTTATACAAATTTTGCATATTAGATATAGTAAAATATAAAAAGGAGAATAAAAGAATATGAATATAACATCAAAACCAATTGATTTTAAAGAAATAGAAAGAATTGAAAAAGAATTAAAAAAAAATCCACACATAGTAGATGATACTGTTAAATTGGTAAAGAGAAATGAACAAGGGGTGTATGAAGACATTATAAAAAACGGAAAAAGTTATGATATTGAAGGTGGAATTAGAACTTTAAAAAAATATATAAGTGATAAAGAGAGATAAAGAAATGAAAATAAATCGGCATAAAGAAAATATTCTAAATCTAACATGCGAAGATGCATTAAATATATTAAAGGCGTTCGCGTATGTATTTACTATAAAGTGTAAAAATGAATATGGTTTTAAAGTGAATGTGAATTTTGATATTGATTTAACAACTGATGTGACAGGAGAAACATCTGATAATATAGAATTTGGATTAGATAAAAATAAAATATATGATATATCTATCAATATTAAGGATTTAGGAAGCATAATAGAACAGAAATTTGGAAAAATATTATCAATAAATGATTTTGACTTTGTTGGATATTTAATAACTTTAAATCATGAATTTAGACATATGGATAATTTTTTTAACCAATATAAAAATACAAGAAATACAGCTGAAGATTGTAGGTATTTAGCTGTAAATTATTTGACCAGACAGGGCAGTGACATCTATTATGAAACAAACTATGAAATGATGCCGATAGAAATTGATGCTGAACAAAATGGAATATGTAAAGCATATGAATATCTCCATAGAAAATTTCCTAATGCAGATTGCGAAAAATTGATTGCAGATGTTGTAAATTATAAAGCAGAAAACCTAAATTATTTTATAAAACCTAAATATCCAAGTGGATATAATACAATAAAAGAAATTAATGAAGCATTCGACGTTGCCTTTGAACAGTCCAAAAAAGAACAGCGAAGATATGACTATAAAGAGTATGAAAGTAAGGATTTAAGGTGCCCAATAGACAGAGAAATGATAAAGTCAGAATGGGTGGAAGTTGTAAATGCAATTGCGCGTCAAAACGGAGACATTGCAGATAAAATGATGGCAAGCCTTTCAGCTCAAGTGCATGAAACATATGTGGCAGTGTTACCAACGATAAGAAATATAGATTTTGACCCATTGTTATATTTTACGGATAATATAATTCCTGATGGAAAAAGACAAAGCGCAATGCTGGTACAAAGTATAAAAGAAGAGTCGGTATTTAAAGATGGAGATAAATTCTATAATGAAGAAGAATTGGAATGATTATATCTAAATCTTTATTACATTAGCGAAGAGCCTGCTTATGCAGGCTCTAAATTTTTGCATTTTATTTGTCAGAATATGGACGAATACAGAACCCCGGATACTGGTATACGTTTTGTCTGCCCAGGATAATATGCAAATTAATTTTAGTATGCTGAAAAAATAAAAAAGGATACCAAAACTTGGTATCCTAAATAAATTCATCTCGTCTTTTGCAGAACTCTTTATAAAACTCTCTAGCTTCTTCAAGATTTTTCAAAATGATAGCTGTATCATCCATAGAAATATCTGGTACTGCAAAACATGGATTGTCAGACTCCAAAAACTTAATAGTAACACCAAATACAGGGTCTATTGGTTTTACGATGATGTGTTTATCAACTCCATCATCTGAAATCTTAAGGATTTGTCCGTATCCATGATATTCTTTTGTTGTTAGAAATTTGCTTTTTCTTTCAGCAACAAATTTGATATTGTTTGGCATATTTTTAATCTCTCTTTCTGCTGTAATTTTAATCTCTTTCCGGCTCATCGTCAAGCATTTGCTCTGAACGGATAGTTGAGAGACTATGACCAGTTCGGTCATTAAATATTTCAACGGTAGCATCTCTGCAGAAATCAGCAATCGCATATCTGTTTTCAATATTACCCGTAAAGATTTTTTCTACACCTTCCATTTCAGCAAAACGGTTCAGTCGTTTTACGCCCATGATTGCACGGTCATGATGGTCTCGACGATTGCGGTCCAGCTTTTCTACTCTATCACGCAGCTCCTCACCCTCGTAATTGATATGGATAATTGGAATCGAAGTTTCCATCATATGTACAGCATATACATATTCGCCAAGAGCTTTCATATCACTTTCTATGATTTCCAGCATTTCACTGTCATTTTTGCATGCATTAACGAGATTTAAGAATTTTTCTTTAATCAATTTTTTCACCGTCCTTTTTGTTTTGTCGGCTATAATATGCAGGTTTTGGAAAAATTCTAAAAAGCAGGCAGTTAGCATATGCAAAAAAAACATAAAAAACCACCCGGAAGAATTAATCTTCCGGGTGTACTTATGTATCGTGTTCTTTAATCCTTGTTTATCTCCGCAAATCCGCCCACATCAATCTTAAGCTTTATTTCTTCGCCTTTTTTCAATTCATTCCATTCAGAAAAAGCCATCTCGTATTTTTCCGTTTCTGTTTCGTCTTTCTTTTTCTGATATGTGGCTGTTACAAAATAATGCTCGTTTTTATCACCGGTCCGCTGGCCGTCTTTAAGCTTTGGTTTCGGCCAGGATGGATTCTGACCATGTCCAGAACTTTTTGCGGTATCTGTGACAGTCCACCGGTCAATCTCGTAATAGTATTTCGTAGCATACACGGGTTCCTGTCGGTAGACGGGTTTTTGTACATTCTCGGTGTATGTTTCCGTCGTGTATACAGGAACATTTTTGGTATGCTCTTCAAAATATCCGTTGCCGAGGTTTTTGTAAGAGCTGCGTTTTTCGTAGTGGTCTATTACTCTTCTAGTTCGGGTCTCTGTTACGGTTTTGTAATGGTCCAGAACGTCTTTGTATGTCTTGACTTCATTTCGGGTATATTGCAGCCGCGCGCCATCTGGAAGCGTCCATCCGCTTTCGTCGTAAGTGACGATTTCTTCAACGTCAATCGTTCTTTGCCATTCAAAATCATCAATCGTAACGTTTCTGACCTTTGGCGAAAAACAGGATACCAATCCAAAAATAACAAATGCGATTGCTGCAAAGGTTCCGATAAGAAGCAATATGCTTTTCAGAAAAGATTTTCTTGGTTCTTCTGAATCGCTTCTTTGAGAAGATGCTTTTTGCTCTTCTTTTTTACGCTTCTTTTCCTCTTCCTGCTGTCGCATTTCAAAATAGTTTCGTTCAGATTCCTCTTTTGTAGCGCCGCAGTTTTTGCATGAATCTAAGTTATCGCTGTTAAGGCTGTCGCAGAAAGAACATTGCCAATCGGGGTTGCGGCTGATTTTTGCCGCTTCTTCATCTGAAACATATTTGATTTCGTCCGGCATGTAGAATTTTGTGTTTTCGTCCTGCGGGTGTCCACAATTTGGGCATGTTTTTTGCCCTGCCCTGATTCGTTTGTTGTCGCAGAATGGGCAGTCCCAAAGTCCTTCAACAAGTTTTCCCATAAGAGCGTCTCCTTTCGTTTTTGTAATATTTATTAATTATATTATACATATAAGATGTTGGAAAAATATAGTTTTGGAACTTGTTTTTTTGTGATTTTTTCTGTTTTTCTGTTCTTCGGCATATTAAACATATAACAATCAGAAAGGCAGGGAAAAAATATGTAAAACCCAAAACAAGTCTTCTTGTCGAATTATCATGGGTCAAAAAACTGCAAAAAATATTTGCACTTAAAAAATTTCGGCATATTAAATCAATACAGAAGCAAGTAAATGCATCGAAAAGAGAGAAGGAAGGTGACGTTGAATGAGTTTATTTGGTAATTCTGGTTGTATGGAATGTAATCATGTTTATGAATTTAAGCGTGATTTTGATGCTTACCTGTGCGGAGTTGGAAGAGTGCAGGTTGGAAAAGGCGCTGTCTGTGAATGTAAGAGCAATGGTAGTCTGTATTTTCTGAATTCCAAGAACTACCTGCCATATGAAGCGGTACAGCTAATTGCAGCAAATCCTGCTAAATATCTAAATGATATTACAGCTATGTATGTTGGTAAGTTTTTGTAAGGTTGCTGATGGTGGTTAAATTTTCTGATTAATAAATGCAGTAATACACTGTAGAACATCAGAAAGGAGAAAAAATGAAAGACAAATTTCCAGAATGGCTAAAGAAAATTCAAAAAGTACACCCAAAGGCAGATGAAGAGGTGCTGCGTTTTATCTATGATTTTTCAACAAAACAGGGACGCGGAGAAGCAGAAGAAGTATTATATCAGCAGTTCGCAAGCGGATACTGCTATTATTTCGCATGCATGCTGAAAGCAGCATTCAACCGTGGAGAGATATGCTGGGCGGCTCCGTTCGGTCATATCGTTTGGGTGGACGAGAACAGTGTTCCATACGATATTTCAGGTGTTAATGAATCCGAAACAGATGATTACATTCCGGAATACATGATGGGTGACACAATCCTTGATTTTAAGCATATTGCCGGAAAAGTCCACAATACATCAGACCAAGAAATTGCAGAGATGGTTTTAGATTGGCAGGACATCAGGTCTAACCAGTTTGGCGGCGATGTGACAAAAATAAAGACGAAAAAAGATGCAGAAAAATATCTACAGCAGGCGTTTCCGGTGCTGTGGCTGGAAGACCAGATGGTGTACGACAAGAAAAAAGAATATCTGAAAAAGAAATTTGGAATTTGAAAATTTGCAGTCTCTCGGAAGGGAGACTGTTTTTTTGTGTGTACAAAAAAAGCTCTCTGCTGTAGCAAAGAACTTGTTTTTTGTAGAAGTTATATGGCTGGGCGGTGTATCCAGCATCTCAGGTACTCCAAATGGAGTGTATCGGGAACCATTTCCGACCTCATATAACATATATAGTATAGCATATTATGCTCGATATATCCATATCTGCAAAAAAAAATCACAAAAAATTTCTGCCTGCTAAAAATTCCAGCATATTAAGTACAAAACATCAGGAAGGAGAAAAAAGATGATATTTGATGTACTAACAGAACCATGGATGGGAGTGGTTGATAAAAAAACAGGAGAGGTGCTTAAAGTTGGATTGAGAGATTATATCGTCAACGCTCATATGTATAAATGCAGTGCTGAAAAAAAAGACTTTGCTATTATCAGAAGATTACAACAGAGATTAGCTGAAGCAGTTGTTATTGATATTTATGGAAGAACCGTAAACGATGAGCTAATGTCTGTCTTTAATAATGGCCGATTTGATGCTGACAAAATTGACGCATATTTTGATGAGTGTATAAAAAATGGAACGTCATTTGACCTGTTTGATGAAGAAAAACCATTCATGCAAGTTGATGCAAAAACTGCAAAAAGTGTATTCAAGAAAAATAGTATTACATCAGTTTCTTCAATTAATGCAAAGCAATGCGGGGGAAATAATAAAGTATTTTTTCAGCATGTAGATGTTAATAATTACATTGAAAATTTTGGAGGAGTAGATAATAGAGATTCTTATTATGATGAAGCACAAATTGACGGGCGACATATTGAATTTGCAAATAGTGTAAAATTTGACGAATATATGAATTTAATTTTAATGGAGAGCTGCATTGCTGGTATGAGAGGTCAGTCATATGTTACAGGACTTATTTGTATTCCAAGCCCTCCTGCAATGTATCATTTTGATGCGGTTGAAGACAAAAGCTTATTTTCAAGTATTTTATTAAACATCGCTAATGATGATTCCGGATGTGATGACGGTATGCCAGTTTGGAAGTGGGATTCATACGACTATGCGGTAAATTCAATGCTGCAAAAGAAGTATCAGGTTCCCCTGCTTGAAGGTATGTTTTTCCCGGTAACTTATCTGCGTCCAGATTACAGCTCTATTGATATGGAAAAGAAGACTATCAAAAGAATTTATAAATCAATAATGCTGTTCAAAGCACCAGATGGTTCAGATATGATGAAAACAGCAAGACAGTCCTGGCTGATAAATAAAGAGCCATCGGTTACGGTTATTCCTAAGTCAAAAAACAAAGACGTGATGACCGGTATGGAGTTTACAAATTCAAATGAAGTATGGATGGGGATTAAGGCATATGCCAATATCTTTGGCAACCATTCTGCTCCGCGAGTGCTGAGGAGTTCATTGTATGATGCATTATTTGCAGCAGACTTAAGGCTGAAAGTCAGAAGGGGAGAAGCCGATGGAGATGAGACTGTAAAGACTGAAATGACGGCATACTATGTTTCTAAGGACAGGGGCTCGTTTCTATCACAGGGGAAATATCCGTGCATGCTTCCGGAGTGTATTTTGGATGACCAGTTAAAAAAACAGGCTACGGATATGTTTATAGATATGATAGGTATGGAGTATATACCATATGGAAGCAATAAGAATAAAGCAGGTATTGCAAAACGCATGCAGCAGAGAATTGGTGATATTGAAACTGCTTTGTCTTCAATTGGAGAACAGCTCTTTACGAAGGATAAATTTGACCTGGTGACCGTCCGGAATACTACGATGAACAGATATTGGAGATATTGCGAAAATCTATTTAAAAATTTCTTCATTCCGGATATCGATGGCATAAAAAAGTCAGCATACTGTAACCAAGAGGAATACATGGAAGCATTAAGAATCATAGTAGATAAGTATGTTGATAATGCATCAGGATATGCAAACAGGTTAATATACAGCATTCCAATTCCGAAAGGCAAGAGCATTGCCGTGAGAAAAGCATTAGCAAAGAACGGAGGTAAAAAATGAATTACGAAGAAACTCGCGAACAGGTTGATATGATTCTGGAACGCGCAAAGGCATTGGATAATGCAAAGAAAATACAGCTGCGCCGAGCGTATAATGTCAGTTTTGACGAATTGCGAGGATTCCAGCAGATAACGATTAAAAATATCCTGAAAGATACTCCATGGTGTTATGCCGGATATATGAGTGATTTTATCGTTGATATGTGCGGCATATATGTGCAGCAAGAATGCAAAGAAGGAGACCCGTTTGAATATTGCCTGCATGAAATATATGATGAGGGTTCTGCGGCAGTACAGCAAAAAATCGGTTATCTCGTTGATGAGGATGAGAAAGCAATCTTAATAAGATACATAAAAAGATATATAAAAATGTGTAAAAAGGGCACTAAAATTGACACAGCAAAACTGATGACGGATATTCTGTGCTGGCCATATTACAACACAAGAAATGAGTGGATTGATGTAATTGCCGGCGTTAAAAAAATTGATAAGAAAAAGGAGAAAGAATAATGAGCAAAAGAATGTTGGTTGAAGTACACGTAGGAAAAAGATATGGCATTTCACGTTTAAACTGTGATGGAGCAGGACAGGTGAAAGACGTAATTATTGATAATGAAAGATACAACAGAATTTCGTCACAGTCAAAGAAAAAAGTGTGGCGTGAAAATTTAGAGAAACGCCTGGAACGATTAAATGGTGACAGCATGGAGCATGTATACAGAACCAGAGCAATTAAAGATATCTTTAAAAAAGAATTCTTAAAAAAAGAAGCAGATTTGTACACTGAAAATGCTGATGCTATGGCTGAATATATTGTCAAAAGCATTTTGTCCTGCGCTCTGGAGACAAAAAATGGATTTGATGTTACAAATCAGGTTTTGATTGTCACAAAGTATGACGTTGAAGATATCGTTGAAGTGTTCTGTGATATCATCAAGACACCCGAGGACTGGGAACAGGCCAAGAAAGAGGCAGCAGAAAAGGAAAAAGAAAATGATAAGAAAAAAGGCAGTAAAGCAAAAAACAGTGCGAAGAATTCGGCCTCACAGAGAATCATTTCAGCATTGAAAGCAAAGCTGCCATTAAGAAAATATGGTGTTGAGTGTTCATTGTTTGGCAGAATGGCGACGTCTGGTGTAATGGAAACTGTTGAAAGCGCTATGTGTGTTAATCATAGTTATTCATTAGGGAAAGCCACACTGGACAGCGATTACTATATCGTTGTTGATAACTATCTGTCAGCAATGGCAAGCGAAACTGAAAGTGGACAGAGCGGTGCCGGATACCTGGATGAAAAAGAATTTTCCAATCATGTGTATTATGAATACGCAAGTATTGATGTAGGAAAATTTTATGACAACCTGATTAAAGGTGTAGACATGTCAGACGAAAAGAATGTACAGCGTATTAAGACTGTGATTATTGAGACTGTCAAGTGTGTGGTTAATGATATTGCCACATCTGCTCCGCGCGGAGGCCAGAATTCGTTTGCGTCACGTCCTGACCCGGTTGGTGTATATATCACAATCAAGGAAGACGGAGAAGGACGTACGGCTGATACATACTGTATTAAAGAAATGGTTAAAAAGGGAAGTGCAGCTGCTAAGACTGAAGCTGATAAGTTCCTGAATGCCATGAACGAATTTACAAGCGGAGACTTTGCAGATGACGCGGATTACCTGGCAAGAATTTACACCGGAGAATCTCCGGAAATGTTGAATGGTGCTGAGCATATGTCATGGAAAGAAGCTGTTAAAAAAGTAGGGGATATCATTGATGAAAAATTCTAAAAAATTAAAGCTGGTCTGTTCCGCCATGCTCCAGTCATGGCGAATCAGAAGCCTTGGGCCATCTCAGAGATATACTGAGCTGGCTCCCACGAAAAGCGGTATCATAGGAATGATTGCCTGTGCATTAGGATACGAGAGGGACGATAAAAGGATTGATGTCTTGGCAAATTCCACAGAGTTATATCTTGATGTTAAAAATTCCGGGTCAATGCTGGAATCGGCGACCATTAATTCAATTAATACGCTGATTGATTACCAGACAGTAATGGATAAAGAAAATGGAATGCCAACAGCAAATGGCGGTCGTTTATATTCAGCGACGCTGATTGATAAAGAATATCTTGTCGGTCGCAGGTTTGTTCTATACCTGATTTCCGATGAGGAAACACTAAATAAAATCCAAGCGGCATTAAAGGCTCCTGTATGGCAGTATTATCTCGGAAGCAAATGCTGCATTCCGGCAGAGCCTGTCAGCCAGGGAATTTCAGAGATTAAGGAGGGCGAAATTAATGATTATCAGCACATTCGAGTGTAAAAGCTTTGTACAGAATTCAGATATCACGCATAAAATGATTCAGTCAATGTTTCACTGTAACCGTGCATACCATAATGTCCTGTATATGGTAATTGGAAAAAATCTGATAATACAGTCAGACATTGAACCGTATGAAATCCCAGACTCATTACGATTAATGAATTCAAGGAACTGTGATGGTATGGCCGCTAACATTAATGCCGGTGATGTTGTTAAAATTTTCGCTATGTATGAACCAACAAAAAAACAGGCCAGAATTGGAAAGCGGTCATCAAATATCCTGATTGCAGATGAAAGCGACAGAAAAGAGTGGGTAAAAAGAAAATTTATAAATGCCGGCAATGTGATTGCTATTAATGAATTGTCAAAAAATAAGCACCAGGTTACAAAAAATTGCGGTGATTCTCATCCGGTAAGCGTATTTGGATACGAATTCCTGCTGCGTGTCAGCGATGCGAACGCATTACGGAACCTGATTAAAAATGGAGTTGGCCGGTCTAAATCATACGGAGCCGGAATGTCTCTTGTGATGGGAATTGAAAAACAAAAAAACATTTAAAAAATGAAAATGCAGCGGATTTTTTGACATATTGAAGATACGGATGAGGTAAGAATAGCATTTGTACAAATTGCACAACGAAGTGTTTGAGACGGCTGAAAGCCGCATAAACATTGAGTGTCTGCCCCTCGCAAGAGGGGATGAATCGGCGACCGATGCAGCATATAAGGCATACCTGCAGTCTGCCCCTCGCAAGAGGGGATGAATCTGGACTCCAGAATTATCCGTTGCAATGCCTCCTGTCTGCCCCTCGCAAGAGGGGATGAATCTCCGATATACTCCGGCGGAGTCCACGCCGGTGGGTCTGCCCCTTGCAAGAGGGGATGAATCACAATTAATGAAAAAATATAGCGTTGATGCAGCGTCTGCCCCTCGCAAGAGGGGATGAATCGACAGGACGAAACGAAAGAGTTATCAAATTGGTGTCTGCCCCTCGCAGGAGGGGATGAATCGGTGAATCTCTGAAATCGTATCCTCTCCCTTTTGTCTACCCCTCGCAAGAGGGGATGAATCTATGAATGCGGCGGGACAGAGTATGCAGACAACATCTGCCCCTCGCAAGAGGGGATGAATCATCACGCATAGTCAGGCATGCATCTTTCCTGTAGTCTGCCCCTCGCAGGAGGGGATGAATCCGCCCAGGCGTTGAAATTTCTGAACAATTGGGGAGTCTGCCCCTCTCCGGAGGGGATATAACATTATTTTTCGGAGGAACATAATGGACATAACAAAAATATGGGCAAAAACAGCCCCCAAAAAATCTTTAATCAATCACATGCTGGAGACTGGAATAGTCGCAGAGTGCCTGACTGATACGAACGGCATTTACCATCCAGTGTTGAACCGACTGTCGGAAATAACTTGTTGTGGTAGCGATACGTTGTTAACAAAAATCGTGTTTATTTGTGCCATTCACGACATAGGAAAAATACACCCGACATTTCAAGGCCGTGATGAGGAAACGCTGGAAATATTAAAACATGAGGGCTTAAATCAAGTGTCATTTGACACTCGGTTTAGACATGAGCAGTATGGTGCGAATATCTTTGACAAATTGAGCGCTGAAGATGTTGATATAAAAAATTCAGATATTATATCTCAAATTATCAGGATGCATCACCAAAAAGAACAGAAGAAAAATTCTGATATTGATATTATAAAAATTGATGATAAAGAAAAGGCAAAAAAATGGATGCATATCCAGAATGAGATTTATGATTATATAAAGAATGTTTTTCAATTTGACAATTTAAATTTGATAAACAAAAATATCAGCAAGTCAGAGCTGTTTGTAGTACAAAATGCAATCTTAGGTATAATGATTACCTCGGATTGGATAGCATCAAACAACTACGTGTTCGACAATCAATCGTATGAAAATATAGACGACTTTTTAAAATCAAGAAAGATTCAGGCTCTGAAATTTTTAAGCAATGAGGGTCTGATACGCCAGCAAATTCCAATAATGCAAGATTTCAGGAGTGCATTTGGATTCAATGGAAGACCAGTACAAAATGATGTTGAAAAAATTGTACATAAAAATGACATCAAATGCATGCTGATTGAATCCGATTGCGGTTCTGGAAAAACCGAAGCAGCATTGTATGCAGCCGTCGTTCTTGGTAATCGTTCTGGGTTATCTGGAATATATATGGGGCTTCCGACCGGCGTTTCTGCAGAAGCGATTCAAGACCGTGTGGATGAATTTTTAACTTCACACGGTATGCGAAACACGAAGTTGTATACATCAAAATCAATGCTGTTAAGAGAGCCAGATAAAAAGCCTGTATGGACAGATATGTCTCGTCAGAGATTATTGGCGTCATCTGCTGTTGGTACAGTTGACCAGGTAATGACTGCAGCCAGGCTGGTAAGGTTTGAGAGTGTCCGGATGAATGGTTTGGCGTCAAAGGTACTGATTATTGATGAAATTCATGCGTATGACGCATATATGCTTGCGGTGATAAAGGATTTGCTGAAGATATGCGAAGAACTCGGCGTTCCAGTCATTATGTTGTCGGCTACATTACCAATATCTACAAAAAAAGATTTGCTGGGCGCGCTTGGCAATGGAGATGTAGAATTGCATAACGGATACCCGATGATATCGTATGTTACAAAAGATGGAATGGTACATGAACACGTATCACACCAATATATGCCTGATAAAAAAATCTCGTGCGAGCTGCTGCCGATATTAAACGACAATGATAAAATTGCACGATATGCAGTTGATGCAGTCAAAGATGGAGGATGTGAATGCGTGATTATGAATACAGTCGCAGATGCAATCTGTGTATATGACAAAATCAACAAAAACAAAAAGAATGACTGTAAAATAATTCTATATCATTCCAGAATGACTATAAATGCACGAGATGAGACGAGTCGTAAGATTTTGGCAATGTGTGGTAAAAATAGAACTAAAAGACCTGAACGTGTCATTATTGTTGGAACGCAGGTTTTAGAGCAATCTCTTGATATTGATGTTGATTATATGATAACTGCAATCTGCCCGATTGACTTGTTATTCCAGAGGATAGGCCGATATCACAGACATGGCGATGCGGGGACTATCAGGGAGCATGTAGTTGTTACAAATGCTGTTCAAGTGTTGATTCCGGCAGATTTATCAAATTATGGTGGGACTGAGTATGTTTATGAAAAATGTTATCTTGACGCAACGATTGACGCAATTCGGGAACATAATGGTCATTTATTGATACCGTCAGGTATACCTGACATGATTAATTACGTATACAGTCATGTCTCAATTGATGTGCGTGTTCGTCAAATTATAGAGGAGGCAAATTCAGATAACGGAAATATCAAAATTGAAAACGGGTTTGAAATATACACAAGAAAAAACGACCTGACAGATAAAAACCTGAATGTCCGTTTGTCAAATACCGATGAGGTGATGGCTCAAATTGCGATATTGAATGATGCGGAAATTGAAACGTTAGGACAGAGCAGTGAGGCAGACATAGAGTTATTTAAATGTCGTGTAGTATCTGTCATGGAATCAAAGATTAAAAATTTCAAGCATTTCTGCAAGCCTGAAACAGGAATTTTCAAAGATGTGCAGATATACACAAAAGACGACTGTGTGAGTGGAGGCAAAGAAATTATTATAGATGATGAATACGGAATGAGGATTAAGAAAGTTTAAAAAATATTTGTAAAAAAGACAAAGAAAATATTTTTTAGGCATATTATAAGTAGAGGAAATGATGTGTGACGAGTTGAAAATGACATTTGTGCAAATTGCACAACGAGGTGTTTAAGGCGTCTGAAAGCCGCATAAACATTGAGTGTCTGCCCCTCGCAAGAGGGGATGAATCACCCGTGAAAAAATGCAGCGCATCCGCGGCTTGGTCTGCCCCTCGCAAGAGGGGATGAATCGAGTATAAGAAGGCATATAACATGACCGTAAAAGTCTGCCCCTCGCAAGAGGGGATGAATCGCGCCCTGTGAGCGTTGTAAATGGTAGCGGCAGGTCTGCCCCTCGCAAGAGGGGATGAATCATTCTGAGAGTGTTGGAGATAAGAGAAAATAAGGTCTGCTCCCTCGTATGAGGGGATGAATCGCCTATATCTGATAATATGGTTGCCAGATATATATCTGCCCCTCGCATGAGGGGATGAATCACTGTGCTGAACCGGCAGCTCATTTTCCATAAAGTCTGCCCCTCGTTAGAGGGGATAAATGTCAGACGTTCGCGAAGAGATTAATCGTGACGGCTTTTTATACGGTATGTATACGTATAACGGATTGTTAAAGGGTAACGTTACATATGAAGCAGTGTTGATTTCCGATATATCTTAAGATATAATTAGATATATACGAAAAAATAAGAGGAAAAACACATGGAAATCATCAAAAGAGCAAATAGAGTAATATATAAGGTAAGCGGCGAAACAATTAGCATTCCTTCCAGAATGTATCCGCTGGAATCGGATTCGTTTAAATGCTTTGATGCAGATAATACAAGCGAAATTGTAGATGAGAAAATCAAGGATATTTTTGATTCAATAAAACCAGAAGTCGGAAAATGCTTTACAAACGCTGAAATTCTTTGCGTGGCTTTAAATAAAGCAGGATACCCAGCAGAGCAATATGTAGGGTGGCTGTTTATGGGAGATGAGCTGCCGGTGCATCATAGTGTTGTTGTGCTTGATGACCATGTATTAGATTTATCAATTTCTCTAAAATCTGAGGATTTTGCAAAATTGGATTCGGTGACGTCAAAATGTAAAACAAAAGATGATGCGCGAGAACGTATTGCAGAATATATGCTGCAAAAAGAGCAGTTACCGAATTATCAGCGCTGTATTTTTGGCATAGTTGATAAGATGTATCATTATATCGGAGCACCAGGGACAAGAGAAGATGGAATAAGGAGAAATGAGGAATTAAGAAGAATATATCCTCAGCATCCTTGTTTTCAGGATGTAAAAAATGGAACTACAAGAGGGCAGGAAATTCTGTTAAGAAAAAAATGAAAAAGATAAGAAGGTTAACAACAAATCCATATACAAAAGAAATCAAGATGACGACCTTGTACGAATACCCGGCAAAAGTTGGAACTACTGGTTCAACGGTTGTATGGCTGCTGGAAGAGGCAGAAAAAGGAAAGCAGATATTCGGGTTTTGTCTGGAAGACAGATATTCTCCGTATATGAAAGGACAAGCGTTCCGGTATGCCGAAGCACAGCGCTTTCTTGTAACTGATATTCAGAATCGTCCAAGTGGGGAATTCCTGATAATCAGTAGATGAAGAAGATATGAAAACGTGATGTGATTGGAGTAAATATGAAAATATGAAAAACAATCTTAAAATTTGTAGAGAAAATAATAGCATGACTGCCAAAGAAGTCAGCGAAAAAATCGGTGTTAGCAAACAGGCTATCTATAACATGGAGGCTGGTGCGAGTAATCCATCAGTAGATACATTGATAAAATTGGCAGAATTGTATAGCGCCAGCACTGATTATTTGCTTGGATTAACACGCTTTGAAAATTTCAAAGCACAATACGAATATCTGCAATCATTAGAAGGTAATGAGTTGCTTGCTGCGTTAGATGCGCTTCATATCAACAAATGGATGACAGAAGATGGTGAAGAATATTCAAAATTGGATGATGGATGGTATGTCGCCATCAGAAATAATTAAAAAAGATATATAAAAACAAAAAATCAAAGCAATTGAGATACTTGCCGCCAAATATTTGGCGGCTTTTTCTTTTACAGTAAATTCAGCATATTATTCTTGCAAAACTGAAAAATAACAAAGAAAAGGAGAGGTAAAAATGAGTTATGCAGATTTAGTATTCAAAAATATGTGTCAGGACATTCTGGAGAATGGAACCGATACCCGCGGTGAGACGGTTAGACCGCATTGGCCGGATGGCACCGCAGCGTACACAATCAAAAAATTCGGCATATGTAACCGGTATGACCTGCGAAGAGAATTTCCGGCGCTGACATTGAGACGAACAGCGCTAAAGAGTGCAATGGATGAAATTCTCTGGATTTGGCAGAAAAAGTCGAATAATATCAAAGACTTAAACAGCCACATTTGGGATTCTTGGGCTGACAAAGATGGAAGCATTGGGAAGGCTTATGGATATCAGTTGGGAAAGCTTTACCCCTATAAAGATGTGACATTGGATGGCTTAAAAAAAGCATTCCCGGATGGAGAATATATGAAAGATGAGTTTGCCGGGACTGACATGTTTGTTGCAAAAAATGGCGATGATGTCATCCGTTGGTATGCAATGAAGATTGATGGCATGTGGAATATGGACCAAGTAAATAAAGTAATTTATGATTTAAGGAATACTCCATTCAGCCGTCGTATTATTACCAGCATATATAATTTTGAAGATTTAACGGAAATGGCTCTGTATCCATGTGCTTATAGCATGACGTTTAATGTCACTCAGGACAAAGATTCCGACAAGCTGGTTTTAAACGCTATTCTGAATCAGCGTTCTAACGATATCCTTGCTGCCGGTAATTGGAATGTATGCCAATATGCATTGCTGGTAATAATGATTGCCCAGGTGTGCGATATGATTCCAGGCGAGCTGGTGCATATGATTGCTGATGCACATATTTATGACCGGCATGTTGATATTATTAAGGAATTACTTAAGCGCGAACCTTTGCCAGCTCCGGTAGTGAGATTGAATCCGGATGTGAAGAATTTCTATGACTTCACGGTTGATGATTTGATTGTTGAGAATTATCAGACACATCCACAGATTAAAAATATTCCGGTGGCGATTTGACACGTGTTTTGCATAATGCGGCAGTAAAAACAATATGCTGCCGCAAAAATAATAAAATCAGAAAGGAAAAATAATATGAAAATTGTGCGAGACGGAAAAGAATATGAGTTAACATCCGAAGAACTGGCTGCAGCGAGTGCAGAGTTTGTGACAAACTTTATGAAAAGTGAGATGATGGGACGTTGCGAAATTTCTGATGAAGAACTTGCTGAAGAGCTTGCTGAAAAAGCATATGACAGATATTGCGAAGGAAACGGCGAGACCGAAGGAGAGTGTATCGATTGGGCTTATTGCTCATGGCTCGAATCTGCAAAAAAAGAATAATCCTGCTGCTTAATTGGCAGCCCTGCTTTAGGCAGGGCTGTTTTTTTTGGAGCAAAACTTCCTGCATATTGTATATAAAACAAAAAAATAAGTGTTAAAAAAGAAAGGAAAAAAATGAAAAAATATAAAGAAGTTATCCTTCAGGATGGTGTAACATTGTATTTTGATGATAACAATTGCTGCGAAAAAATCAAAATTGAAAAAGATATTGATACGTTAATATTATCAGGACCTGATAGTGCTAAAGAATTGTCATATGATTTCAATTTATTACCGGATAATTTTGAAAAAGATGCCGTATTTAATTCTATTACGACATTAGAAATTAAAGAAAATGTTGTGGGAGTAAATATAAGCAATCTCATGTTTCCAAATATAAGAAAAGTGATATCAAAGAGCAAGCATTTTCAAAATGGAGATGTATTAAAAAAGATTTTTAAAAGAAAAAAAGATGAATACTATGTTATGCTCTTAAATTCTTTCTGT
>UMCO01132217.1_pt1 | contig 18216 bp, 16 predicted proteins | sample 1964251 | NCBI WGS metagenome assembly UMCO01 (sample SAMEA4835970, study PRJEB28245) | human gut metagenome | biome: gut microbiome; material: fecal sample | place: Denmark | collected 2008
TTGCCTGAAAACTTTGGAATATCCATTGACGAGTTTTTAGATTCCCATTTAGATTTGTTTTACGATCAACTATGCCAATTTATTGGGCAGTGTTGGTTAATTTACCCACAGTTAAATAATGTAGGTTCTAATTCTTCAAAATGCAGGTTTGAATTCTCTAATTACACAAATAATTCAATATCGTGTAAATGGGACAATAATCAAACATCTTTACTATGTACAGCAGAGAGGATCGACACGAATTCTACTATTTCTACTATCCAGAATTTTGAAATAAAATGGATGCAAATGGATAATCTTTTGTTCTCATCTCTCCTTAATGAGTTATTTTCGAAGCAGAGTTATGAGACTATTTTATCTTTTTTTTAAAATTATATTTATTGATTATACAAACTGTTCCAAATATTTCTCGTTGAAGCCAGCCAACGGGAATTTGAATGCACTCGGTTTACCTTCTTTTGTCGTATAATCGAATACAATCATATCGCTGTCGATATGCGTTTCAAAAAGGTTGAATGTATCCAATTAGTGAGATGGCCAGTACGTTCCCAGAAATCTTATGATGCAATGCCTCTAATTGGATTTTTGAGGAAGTAATGTAAAGTTGCTCCTATCTGCATTCAATTCTGTTTTTGAAAAAGGCTGTGATATTAAGGGAGAAGATCTATATCAAGTTCAAAAAGGTAGTAGAACTCTACGGAAGTGTAACTTTATGTCCGATGAAATGGAATGGAAAGGTGTGTTACTCAAAGTGTAAATAAAGCAAATTACAACTAGATATCATGCATATCATTGCATTATATAATACTATTGCCAATTATATATATTCACATATAAATAATTAATATAAAATTTGTTTCGAATTCATTGGTTTTTATATAATATTTTTGCATTTTTGCAAAAAAAATATTTAGTTATGACTGCTAATAAAATTACCTTTTCTGAAGAAAACATTAGTCTTCTTTTTGGTCAACTAGCCGCCGAAGATGAAGATTTTGACAAACTTCAAGCCTATTACATTAAAAACAAAACACATGATAAAGTTACCGCCAATCTCCCATTAAGAATTCTTGTCGGTCATAAGGGTATTGGTAAATCTGCAATATTTACAATTGCAAGGCATGAAGACATACAAGCCAATAGACTTTCAATACTTATACGCCCTGATGATATAGCTAAATTAGGATCAGCTGCTAATCTAAGTGATATGATTAGAGAATGGAAAGATGGGCTCATATCTATCATATTAACTAAAATATTTTCATACGTCGACATTTCTACAAACGATATTCTTTCTCGTGCAGCCCATATTGGTAGTAAGATTATGGGATTCATGATAGAAACTTTTTCAAATTCAATTCGTAATTATAGTAATATAAATCCTTCAGCACGAGTAATTATAGAACAATTTCTTAAAGAACATAGAATAATTGTTTATATTGATGACCTTGATCGGGGTTGGGAGAGTCACAAACATGATATTTTGAGAATTTCTGCGTTATTAAATGCCGTAAGAGATCTATGTAATGACAATAAAGGATTACAATTCCGAATATCTCTTAGAACGGATGTCTATTATTTAGTTAGGACAGCAGATGAATCAACCGATAAAATCGCGAATTCAGTAATTTGGCACAGCTGGACTAACCATGAAATTCTTTTATTGTTAATCAAACGCATTGAAAATTTTTGGAACAGGCCCATTGATATAGAAAAATTGAGAAATAGCAAACAAAGTCAAATAGCTTATTTATTAGATTCTATTTTTGAAAAAAGGTTTAATGGTGATGGGAAATGGGCTAATGCTCCTATGTATAAAATTCTAATGTCTCTTATTCGAAAACGCCCAAGAGATTTAGTCCTATTATGTACTTTAGCAGCAAAAGAGGCATATGATAAGAATGCAAATTTAATATCAACAGAACATTTTGAGGCGATATTCCCTGAATATTCTCAAGGTCGAATCCAAGATACGACCAATGAATATAAATCCGAATTACCCGATATTGAAAGACTGCTCCTCAATATGAAACCATCTCAAAAAGAGGTAAAAGAGCACATAGGATATATTTATGACACTAATCGTTTAAAGCGGAAAATTCGATCAATCATGGAACGAGGCCAATTCCGATATGCGAATGGCCGCATTGCAGATGAATCCTCATTATTGCAATTCATGTATAAAATCAATTTCCTCACTGCTCGAAAAGAACTTGAAAATGGCACAATTGAAAGAAAGTATTTCGAGGAAAATAAATATTTATCATCTCAAGTTGCAGATTTTGGATATAACTGGGAGATTCATCCTGCATTTCGATGGGCGTTAAAACCAGACAATGTTACCTCGATATTAGGAGACATTGATCAAAATGTAGACTAAAATCAATCACCTTGGACAGAGTGTGTATTTTCTGTCCAAGGTGATTCTGTTGTTATGAGGTTAATTCGTTTTATTGCCATCCGAACTAACTGCTGCCCTCCATCTCCTTAGAAACTCCTTCGCATCCTTATATCGGTTGAAGTCATTCTTAGGCAACTGCTCAAACATCGCTGCCGACTTTTGCATCATTCGGATGGCATTTTCTATATCGCCAGACTGTTTGTATAAGTGTGCTTTCTCAAAATAGACCATCGCTTTCATTGGGCAGATCTTTCCATATTTCTGTCCTGCGTATTCCAGCATATTGTCATATAGCTGCTGTGCGTTGTCAGTTTGTCCAGCCTGCAAATATTCGGAAATCAGGTCAAACATCATTTCCTCTTTCATTGCTGGATTGGAATATTTCCGAGCAATAGAATCTGCTTGGGCTTTTTGCACAAAGACATTCAGCACGCTGTCACCGCCTACTGTTCCTACATTGAAATTCTGTACGACATCGTTCAGCATTTCATCATAGGTTTGTTGTGGACGGGTAGTGCCACATCCTGCAATCAACAGGGTGAATAAAGGGATTAGGTAGTTTTTCATCGCATTATCTATTCGCCTTAATTTCCTCCTGCTAGTACAAAGATTATAAATGCAATAATTAAGATAATAATCACCCATTTTGTAGAAGTCTTGCCATTCTGTTTCTGTATCTCTTTCAATTGATATTGGATATTGTTTTTAAACTCAACCTCAAACTCTGCAAATGAGAGATTCGGTCTGTCTACTTTTGCTTTCAGCCAGGCAGAATAGGCCTCGGTTGTTGCATTCGTATTACCCCGTTGTATTAACTCGTTAGCTTCTCTTTGCGTCTGTGTATGGCCGAAATACCGCCCATACTTATCGTAACATTCGTAAAAATTTGTTAATCGTTTTAATTAATATCGCATCTTGTCACTGTTTTATCCTCGACCATAATCCCAAAATCACAAGTTGTACCATCAGGATTCAAGATTGTTCCTCTAACGTTATAATGATAATTATTCAACGCTGGATTTGTTGTAAAAGCCTTTACAACATTATAATTGTATTTTATGAGATAATTCATAGCAGTTTTCAATCTCTCTTCAGCTTGTTTTTGTTCTTGCTCCTGCTGTTCCCTATACTCATTTATATCATATTTATATTCACTTTGAACAGATTGTTGTTCTGATGTATCATTGTTCTTAAAAAAAGAAATATATGCATACCAGCCTACAAAAACTATCGCAACTAGGGTTACAAATTTTGCAAGTATATCATCCAATTTCATGGTTTTATTCGTATGGTTGAATCAAATTGTCATTCAAGATATTTTTAGCCTTATTGAAATAATGATTGGCTATGGTTGTATCACCTTGTTTATAGGCTGTATATCCCATCCAATAATAGGCTTTCTGCCCTGCTTTGCGAATATCATCATCGTTTGCATATTCACTCGACAAGAGATTTGTGTAATTGGATATACACGAGGAGTAATAGACGGAGGCTTCTTTGTAAGCCCCTCTATGGAAATAATGCTCGGCCAATGCTTCGTTGATATTATACAACTCCAAATCTCGGTCTGCTTGACTTTCTATTTTTTTAGACAGAACCACTAGTTTTTTCAGTGTTGCAATTTTACGGTTCGTTTGCTGGGCATATTCTGATGCCGATAATCCCATTTTGTCTTCCTCATAGATTTCCAATACAGAAGACAACATATCGACTTGCCCCCAAAGCAAATCGAGTTGTTCGTTTACATCATCGATAAGATTAATGTATTTATCAACAACAGCGCAAGCCTCCAGACAATAAATCGCATAGCGTTCCGCCCGTTCTGAATTCGTTCCATAATAAGTATTTCCATCATGCCATACCGATTTGGCTTTTGCAACCAATGGCTCCAATTCTGAAAGGCAACGATTAACAACGTCTTGTGCATTTGTATATATTGCCTCCATAACAAGAGCAAGCATTAAAAATATTTTTTTCATAAATCAGCAGTATTATTTGAATTAATAAATCTTAATTAGAACAACATAAGGAGTCAATCGTTTTATCTTTTCTGTAAATGGCAACCCTGAAATCGAGTTATTAGCAGGTAACGTAATAGATGTTGGTGCTACGTCAATCAAATTCTTTAGATAAGATGTTTTAATAGCATACCCAACATTTTGTGCATCGGGAACTCCCGCATTCGTAATACCTACAATGTTACCCTGCTTATCAAACAATGGTCCACCGCTATTCCCCGATTGTATTGGAGCCGATATTTGATAAGTTACAATATCGCCTTGATAGCCCGTCTTGGAACTTATAATACCATCGGTAACTTTTATTTCCTCTCCTAAAATATTGGACATAGGATAACCAAGAGCAAATACATTTGTTCCAACATCTTGTATTGTTGTCTTTACCGCATAAGGCAATGCTGAGAACTTAGCAAACGTGTTATCGTCAATCTGCAACAAACTAATATCATTTGTCTTATCAGATATGAGCACCTTGGCTCTATATTTTTTGACCCCGTTATCTCTATTTACGAACACATCCACTCCATTAGCACCATCAATAACGTGATAATTTGTTACGATAACTCCATTTGAAGATAGCACAAATCCACTTCCAGATGCAGTGTAATAACTGCTATTATTTGAAGTCTGGGGCCTTATTTGATTGATCGTTTCTTTCGCATCCCATTGTATTTTCACGTCTAAATAACAAAAAGATTTCATTACCATAGGAGCAAATAACGACATGGAGGAAGGAACTTCCCTCTGTCTTATAGTCCAAGAACAACGTAATGATAAACGAGAATTAGGTAACTCCCAGCCATAATATATGTATGATGATGATTCATTAGATGTTTGAGGATTCCCAAATTCTTCTACAAGATTCGTCAAAACATCCATGATTTTATTTTCTGGGGAGTCTCGGCGAGATTCAGAAAAAACATCATAATCATTTTTTACGAAGTTATAAAGAATGTCATTCTTAAATGTCATTTCATACGAAACACCATAGGCATCTCCATCTCCGTGTTTATTCGCATATTGTAATTTATTCTGATGGCCTGTTGAAACGTATTTAAATCCCAACGGTACATGTGAAATAGACATCATTCGCTTTTCGCCTAAAACAAAATTATCAATACTTTGCGCTTGAATCACACAGCAAATAATCATAGAAAAGCAAGCCAATAATATCTTTTTCATAAATATAGTTTTTAGGTTAGTACGCATTTATAGTTTTGAAATGTAAAAGCGATTACTGTTGATGTGGAATAATCTTACTGGTGTCAATGATAAAATCATTCCCGCCAGCTCTCGATTTTTTACGCAATACAAATTCATTCAGTCCATTAAAAGGGTCTTCGATTACTTGATCTCGCATTGTGGTTATCTGGGATATTAGAATTTTAATGTATCTATCAATTAAAATATTAGGTGAAATGATGGTATGAGCAACTATATGTATAATATTATCCACCAGTAATATCTTTGCAAGAGAATAGCGGTGATTTAAGTCGTTTATAGCATCAAAAATATCTGGTATTTCGTCTTTGCTTGCATTTGAGGTATCACATAAATTCAGAAGCCAGATTTCCAATAGGTCATCTCTTCTTTTTGAAAATGCGTATTCATCACCATTTAATTGAAAATGGATTGCAGGTGCTTTTTCTAAAAATGGGATGCCATTCGAATTTAAGAATTGTTTGAAAGCATCAATTACGGTCATAAGGCCATCATTTGTACATCTCCAACCCCCAGATGTGATTAGTCAAAAAAGAAAGCGCAGGGCTGGAGCTTTATTTTAGTGCGACAGGTCGTAGGAAACCCAATAGATAAAATAAGCAACAACCCCGCGCCGTATCCGTAAGGATATGACGGGAGAGTCATGCCACCTATTCTTTCTATTGTGCTATGAATTTCCTACGTTCGTCGCACAAGAATAAAGTTACACTTCCGTAATTCAATATGTTTCCCACAAAAGTAGGAAACTTATCTTGGAAATGCAACGGCATTGACCCTCATTTTTCGGGGATGTTGCAGATACAAATTTCGTCAAAACAAAGTTTTCCGACAACAGCAATTCGGCTGGAAAAAGAACTTTGTTCTTCTGAATTTGAGCAGGTCTGCACGAATCTCGACTTTACGCCTGCATAAACTCTGGAATTCTGCTTTTCAGGATCCTCAAAACCACGGATTCCGACTTTATGTCAGCATAAATTCCATATCTATGTTTTGCAGATTTTGGAGCAAATCGTAATGTGTAGATTATGAATAATATAGCCATCTTGCTATGTATTAGTGCGCTTTGTTTTGGAGGATAAGAAAATACCCCTGCCGTCACAAGACAGCAAGGGTATTCTTCTCTGTAAAATGTTACTCCACAAACCAACTGTACTCGGTATCTCCTTCCAAGGTCCGACCGATTCCTGCAATCAGCTCCGTTGCATTCAGCGACCTGTCAAGGAAGGTGTCGATGTAGCTGGACTTGTTGGCGCCCGTAAAGAGGTTGTAGACCTTCCACAAATCAATCTCGGGATTGTCCCCTCTGGAAAAGTTCTCGTCCGTGTAGTAAGCCTTTGCCACGGCATTGATGTGGCAGTCGGTAAACTCCATGGCTGGAAGCTGCCGTTTCTCGGCTGTGGGCAGGTATTGATACAAACGTGCCTTGCCAATCAACTGGGCAAACTGGTGTTCACTGAGCGATTGACGTTGCAGGGCTGCCATCTGCCGAATGTGCCGTTCGGCATCGTACTGTTGGAACAACTGCAACGAAGCCTCAAACAAGTCCTGCACGCTCATCACCCGCAACTCCCGCTTGAATCCATCGGTCGATACACACAGGTTGCAGCAGACGAGGTTCTTGAAGCCGATAAAGACCTTGAACTTCTCAACCGTCTTTTTCGAATAGAGATTCTCGTGGTTGTAGGCCCTTACCCCTCCGATCGAAAGATTGAGCCGATTGCCTGCCACCTCCTCGTAAATCGAGGGAATCTCAAAGCAGAAGGCCATGCGTTCGTAATAGATGGTCTTGTCCGTCTCCAGGAGCAGATTCACGGGCTTGTGAATAGCCTCGGGAATCCGCCCCTTGATGATATGCGAAACGACAATATCGGGCGTGTCGATAGCCTCTTGTGGAAACAGCCGATGGGCAGCATTCCAAACGGTCTCGATAAAGCTCTGATGGGAGATCGTTACCTCATTGTCCTTGCTGAATACGGGAACGACACAATCGTTCTTCAGATGGGCCATATCGACAGGCTTGGTGTTGGCCTCGATAAAGTGACGGGTACGCGGTACAGTCCCCAGCGACACAATCGGAGTTGCGGGACGTTCCTCTACGATGGTTGCCTCCTCCACGGGAAGATTCAACCCAACGGCAAACTCGGGATTAGGCTGAAAGGCTGGAAGCATGGCTGTGGAGGTTTTGCGTGGAAGGATTCGATTGCGTGGTCTGCGTCATGTTGCACCATTTGAGAATGGCTTGCCCCACGGCAGGAGTTATCGTGAACTCGGGATGCCCTGTAAAGAGCCCCGTTCGGTCTTTGGAGGTAGTAGCCTTGTGGTTCATGGCGATGTCCAGCACGGCGGTGAACTCATAGTCCACGTTATCACGCTGCACGGCCTTCAAGCCCACCTTCTCGGGCACCATTTTGCCGTTCTTGTCGGAGAGGACATAATCCTGCTTGGAGCGCATGGTGCAGATGATGTGACACGAGGAGTTGAGAATGCGTTGGATGAAGGCATTCTGACGGGGTGTGACCTTGGCCCAGTTGGCAAAGGAGTTTCCTTGCAGGTTGGCGTGAAAATCGAGCAGATAATCCCAGCAATGGGAGATGCTGTCGATGACGATGACTTCGGCCCCTGCCTGCTCACAGATACCGATGGCCTCGATGTAGGTCTCGGGGGAGTAGTCGGGCAGGGTGAGAACCTGATAATTGCCCAGATGGGCATAGAGATCGGCCGAGCCGTTCTCGGAATCAATGACGGCAACACGGGACCAGTCGGAGGTCATGCCGTAAGCGATGAGGAGCGAGGAGTAGGTCTTTCCCGACCCCGAGGCTCCAGCCAGTGCCAGCCTCATTTTGGCTGCACGGCGCATGGATGGACGTAATTGCATAAAGCTACAAATTAGATGATGAATAAATAAATACACTCATCATCTGTCTGTTGCTTTTGTTGTTAGTCAGGAAAAATTTCCGATAATCAGCCACAAAAAATCCCTCCCTGAAATTCGTTTTTCAATCCGAATAGGGGGAGGGGTGTTTTACGGGGTGTTTGTATGTAAGCAGAAGAATGCGTCCATTTATTTTAATGCCATGTTGCTGCACTCTTGCTGAATTTCATTGATAAGCCTTGATACATGGAATCCATCGCATACGGCATGATGTACTTGTATGGAAAGCGGTATCAGGTATCTATTCCCGTCTTTGAAATACTTGCCATAAGTGAAGATGGGAAGCAAATAGGTCCCATCGGCAAATATGTTTAGATTGAAACCTGTAAATGTCGTCCAAGGTAATGAAGAGATCGGGAAGACATTGGCAGGCGTGTTAGGCTTGGCGTCTATTCTATCAATCTGGCCGAATCGCTTGCTATCTTGTTCGAAATTGGATAAGAATAGATTCAAGTCGTCATTCCATTCCGTCCAAATATTCGAGAAACTTTCACTGTCCTTATGAAATACCGTATAGCAAGGTGACAAAGTTTCCCAGACGCCTATCTCACCTCGGTCGTTTATGGCTGTTCGGAACTCCTCGTATTTATTTACCGCCTTGGATATAACATAGATCAGGAGAGGATATAGCTTGACCTTATTTCTATCTTTGAATGACAACACATTCGTGATGTCTATATTGACCGTGATGCTATAAGTACATCTTATCTGGTTGAAATAATGGTCAAAATAAGGCTTCCTTTTCCAAGAGCTCGTATCAATTAGCTTGAACATGGGGCGTTCCTTTATAGCTTCAATCCGTTTAATACATTAGAACTCCAAGACCTTGTCCACTTGCAGAACTCGGCAGCTTTCGCCATCAACCAGTTTGTATTGAATCTGCCGAGTCTTTCCCGTGGTCGGATTGGCGTTGCTGTCAGTCTCGTTGTAGATGGGGAACCGCTGGCAAAATGTATTTTCCACGATTGCCATCTGGTCATGGCCCATATATCCTTGGTTGAGCTCCTTGTTTTCTGCTACATCTGGCAGATAAACCTGACTTGCCGATTTGCCATTGTTTACTGAATAGCCAATCAACTTGCCATAGCTGCCGCTTCCGTCGGATGTCAGATAAACAAATAGCTCTGGATAGCCATCCACATTCAAATCGCCGATTTCCGCATTTGTAACGGTATAGCCTGTAATGTCGTGTTTGAAAGCCTCGTTGGTGACACTCAATCCAGATGGCTGTATAAGGAGGGTTTTATCCTCTACTTTTACCGTAAATGATATATTGCTCCCAGGATACGACAAATCCATCTTCTGAAAGCCTGTCGTTCCCTCTTGTGAAGCAGCTGTTTCAATTTGGGGTGTAGTCTCGGTTTGCTTGCTCTTGTTGTTGCTGTTGCGGGAAGAACAAGAGGCCAACATAACACAACTGAAGAGAATTATTCCTGCTGTTTTCATATCGTTGAATTTTATTGCGTTTTCTCTTTCCAGAACAAAACAAATATAAACCAATCTTTACTCAAAACCAAGTACAATATCGCCTGTAAGGCTATTGCGGATCCAGAAGCCATGCGGATTGTGGAATAGATCAAATGTTTCCCGTTACATCATAGAATCATAATCCACAAAAAATCCCTCCCCGAAATTCGTTTTTCAATCCGAACAGGGGGAGGGCATTTTACGGGGTGTTTGTATGTGAACAGTTATTGCTTGGAGAATATCAATCGGGAGGTTTGTCCCTTTGTCAAAAATATTTTTGAATAAGGAGACTCTTGTATAATTCCAGGAGCAGCGTTCTCGATATCTATATTAGATGATAATTCTATTTGCACAATAAGCCAGATATTTTCTGTACCTATGTGTTGTTGGTAATTTCTAAATTTGTGGTACTTTTTCTCTTTGATATATTTATATAAATCCTGAATATCAATATCATAAATATAAAAAGGACCTTGATTGATGCAAGCAAAAGTTTTTTTCTCTTGATGGGTATCTATGCTTGCTATATATTTTGTGTGTGTTCTGCCTTCTTTGTAGTATCTAATAAAATCTGTCATAAATTCGTCATAGGTACATCCTTTAGAAGCGATATTCTTAAGTTGTATTTGAAAACATAGCGGCGTGTCTAATGATGTAGCAAGATCCTTTGAGAGACGGTTACATAGATTATCCCAGTGTTTTTTATCTTTTATTATAGATGGATTCGGATGGTAACTAAGAATTTCTATCCCTATACGTTCTCCTCCAATGTTTAATAGAAAATCAGGCTCCTCTGAATTATATTCTTCATATACATAATTTTTGATGTCAAGACTATTTAATACGGATTTTAACGAGGTCAACTCATTAAATTTCTGTGCTCTATAATTTGAAGGCTTATTTGTGGGGAACTGCGTAAAATCTGAGTCTACTTCATTTGCAAATTTCGCAAACTGCTCATATGCATTTGTTATTATGTCTTCAATATTCATATAACAACTATTTTTTACAAAGTTATTATAATTATTGTACTATCATTCTATCTCTTACGATAACTATACACGCCGTTGTCTTGCCATTGATTTTCGGTGATGTCATTTTCACTTCGTATCATTTGGCGAGATCGGTCGCTTTTGCGGTTTGTTGAATACCCAAACTGTCGTATATCTTTTGCAGTTCCGTTTTGACTTTGTTCTTTGGGATGGATGTCTGCTTGGTAAAGGTTTCATTTATCATCTTGGCAATCTTGCGTTCAACAGGAACAGACCACCGTTTCGTTAACTCCCTGCGGATGTTGCCTACATGATATTTCAACGCCTGTACTTTGGCAGTTCCCAGCTCCTCATAAGCCTGCTTTACCAAAGGATATTTGACTGCAATCTGAGCACACAACTCTTCATGGCTTACCAATGAGAAGAAAGGCTGGGACGTTTTCAGTCGATGGTATTCTTCAAACAACTCCTTGAATGTAACCCGCGCATTGTTCTTATCCTCCAGCTTCTCGATAATCTCGCTGAATGAGTGCTGTGTAATGAAGTACCCGTTTTGTTTCAGCTCGCTGGAAAGGTTTACATAGGTTCTGTAAATATGGCGGCATATCTTGAAGTTTACGATGTCCATATTGGCTAGATTCTTATCCACGACCAGCTTATTGTCCTCAATCCTTACATATTGCTCGTTGATATATTTGATCTTTGACAAGGTCTTTACCCGAGTTTTGTCGCTCAACGCGTTTATCTCTTGGGCATACTGTACAGCTTCCTTCAATGTCTTTTGAGTGGCGGCCACATATTCATCCAATGTTACCTCTCGGCTATATTTGGTCGTTGAGAAGACATGGATAATCTCCCTTTTGTATTTGGAATCCCGTACCCGTCCGCAAATTTGAGAAAACAGGGTTGAGATGTCCAATAAGGTATGAGCCTTGTTGCCATCGCTGACGATGAAAGTAACTCCGTTTTCATCATACAGGTCACATCCTTCAAAACAGGTCGAGGTGTAAAAGTTTATCTTCTTCACGGAATCTGATGGCTGATCAATGGGATAGTTCTTACCTAACTTGCGCTGGTTGTTCTCGCTATTGTCCCCGCTTGTGGAGCACACCACTTTCACTTGGTCAGGGGTGAGTTTTGCCAGATCTATCACCTTTGCGATGAACTCTACGCTGTTTACAAAGATGTGCAGATTGTAAGGCAAATTACCATCCAATACCTTGCGGCACTCTTTAACGATATATTGTGCAGGCTTGGATGTTTGACGGGACCGCACATGGATCTCTGTCAGATGGGGCCAGTTAATTTCGCATATGGGCAGATGCTTCAACTCTTCCAGAATATACTCCCGTTCAATCGGAGTAGCGGTCATGTAAGTGACACGGGCGAATTTTCCAGCCTCCGCCAATAGATTCTTGATGGCCGTATGACGAAACGAGTAGGAGTTGAATAAGACATGTCATTCATCAACCAGCAGGAAAAGGTCGTTATAAGGGTCGAGACCTGCAGCCTGCAATGCCTTGATGGTTCGTGGCAGTGAATCGTATGTAACGGCAATCTTTAAGAGAGAGTGGCTTTGCGCGTATTCCATAATATCCTGTTCCTCGATTCCCTCGTAAACGCCCAGCACGGAAATATCGTCTTGTCGGTAAATGGTCTTGTTCTTGACCAGCGCCACATAAGGCATGGCAATAAGGGTCGGAATCGGATTACGGATGGCTAATTCAGTGGCACCACACCCTGTTTGTCTCTTGTTGAAGAGACAGTTATTAGGAATCTCTGTCAGAAAGTCCGACAGATAGGTTGCTCCTTCGGGAGCTTCAATCGTTCAGTTTTGATTTGTATTCATATACTTATATGTTTGATAGTTAGTAATATCTATATAATCTTCCATCTTTTTTAATCTTAAATCTATATTTATAAAGGAGACTTTCATTTCACACTCAAAAAATGTGGAAAGACAGCACAAAGAAAAGGCAGACGAATCTGCCTTAACAAAATTAGCCCTATTTGAACGGTGAATGTCTTTCGTAGAAAAGTTACGCAAATATATAAAATATTTTACAATAAATCAAATTATTTGATAATATTCTTGGCTGTTTTCTCGATTAGGTGCATGATTGATATTTAGGCCGACTTTTGCTATTTTTGAGGAACTGAAACCCCGAACTGACTATGAACTGTACGATTCCTCAAAACTGGAGTGATGAAGCCATGGATTATGCCAACCGATTGGCCGATCGAATCAATGTAGGCTGGGATGGTGAGAACTATTGTCCGAGTGACTGGAGCCTCCGATTTCTTGTTCGTCTGAACAAGGGCTTGGTGAAAGTCCCCTTCACCTATGAAGCCTTCAGGGATAACGACGACATCATGGCTACATTGGAGGGATACGGGTTGGATGCCGAAAAGTTCTGGTATGCGTTGCTCTTCATCTACGACATCACAATCTCTTTCTGCTTGAATGCTGCCGATGCCAGCAAGACGGATTATGAGATTCTGACGGAACTCAACGATTTTCTGCAAAAGCACCCGAAAGCAGTTCTCTACCTCTCGGAGGATCGGGAGTTGCGCAAGAGTGAACGCTACGAAACCAACAGTCCGCTGATTCTTGGCTGCCTGCGTCGTTTTGTCAAGCAGGAGTTGGCGCAATATCCAGAACCGCCCCAACAAAAAATCTTTACCATCGACCTCCTTTATAGGAATTATACAGAATCACTGTCCACTGCCCAGCAACAGGTGCTGATGTATCGGTTGTTCAAGGTACTGTTCGATACCCTCAAATTGCCCGAGTTGCGTGCCAAACGGGGAGAAGTTGTGTCGTACAGCAAACAGCTCCTTGTCTCCCGCATCATCTATTTCTGCCGACTGACGGCCAATGAATCCTTTACAGTGGACAGCTCCTCGTTGAAAGGCATCCTGAAACAGTACGGAAATACGGATTTCAACCAACTGGAACCTCGGATTTATACGGGAGGCTTGCGACTGCCGAAAGAAGAGGGTGAGTAAGTCGGGTTGTATTTTACTCCCTAAAGAGGGGTGGAATTTTGCCGAGCTTTGTCGTGTCGGATGGATGGTCCAGACGACCTGCAAACCCTCGGGCAAGGCAAGCAGCTAACTAACGCCCCTCCGTAAAGGACGGAGTAATTTATAGCCATGAAAAAGCTTATCATCACCTCCGACAACCAGAATCGTCAGTTCGCATTTGTGAAGGGTAACCGCCCGACCAATGCCAAGACCGTGAAGGCCAAGGAGAAATCGATGCAGGAGCATGGCCAGTTGTCGCCCATCACCGTCGTGAAGGGTGAGGATGTTTACCTGATGAACGGCCATCTGGTAGACCTGCAGGGACACGACATTCCCGACGAACAGACAGAACGGTACTATGCCGTGGTGGATGGACAACACCGAGTGGTTGCATGGATGAACTTGGGCAAGAACCTGGATGACCTCGTGATTTGTGAAGCGCTGAATGCCGAGATGGAGATTGCGGCCCTGATCGCCGAGATGAATATCTGCACGACCTCGTGGAAGGGGACCGATTATATGGCAGCTCCAGCAATGGCCCTGGCTGCAAAGAATGAGGTCTTTGATTTTGCCGTGGAGTTGCAGGGCAAGGGCTTCCCGCTGGCGACTATCTCTCTCTGGTGCACGGGCGCCAACTCCCTCAAACCGAAAGACCTTGTAGCCAGTGTCAAGAGCAAAGTACTGCCGCGGGCATTTGGAGATGCAGGGTGGTTCTACCGAAGCGTCAAGTGGTATGAGGCAGCTTTGGAACGGATTCCGAATGCGTTCCTGACGAAGAAGTACTTGATTACCTATCTGGTCAAAAAGTTCAACCATGCGGAGGACCCCACGCAGTTCAGCAGCCAGATGGAGGAGAAGTTGAGACGCCTGACGGTGGAGCAGGTGAACGAGATCATGAATCCCAAGGCGAATGATGGAATCACGCGGGAGCAGGCAACTTATGACATGTTGGAAAAGTACCTCGGGTAATGGAAGCGCCACATGTCATCAGAAGAAAGGAGGTCGGTTCCCAACAGGGCCGCCGACCTCCCGATTCTTACAGCAGATGCTGCATGGCTTCGTCGATTTGCGAGTTCTCGAATGAATCAAGGTAGATTTGCGTGGTCGAGAGGTCGGAGTGCCCCAACGATTCGGAAATCAGAGCCACGCTTACTCCTGACCGTTTCAGGACGGTTGCATAGGTGTGACGAGCAACATAGGTCGTCAAAGGAACCTCCAATCCAATCAGTTTTCCCAGCACCTTTAATTCCCGATTGATTTTTGCCAGAACCTTGTGTGTCCGATTGAAAATCTGTTGTGGTGTCCGATGGACATTGCGGTTGAGAATCGGAAAGATATAATCCTCTTTCGCATGGCCTCTCTTGCTGTACTTCTGGATAATCTGCAAGGCGTTCGGCACCAGCTGGAAGGATAGCAGCTTCTGGGTCTTGTGACGGGAGTAGTAGATTCTTCCGTCCACAATGTCCCCATAGCGCAGGGTGGCCATATCCGTAAAGTTGATGCCTGCCGTAAAGTAGGAGAACAGAAAGATGTCCTTTGCAAATAGGGTGTATTCGGTTTTGTGGCTTGGCTCTATTTCCAATGCCATCAACTTCTGAATGTCTCCTTTCGTGATGGCACGCTTTCTTGTCCGTGTCCACAAACTGCCGACCTTGTACTTGGCAAACGGATTGACCTTTTGGATAAAGATGCCATCGGCAAGAGCCTTGTTGTAGGCGGCCTTGAATATGGCGAATTTTGTGGCTATGCTGTTGCTGGCATTGCCGTTCTTCCGCAGGAACAGTTCGAAATCCCGCAAGAACGTAAGGTCAATCTCATCGAAACGGATATTCAACGAGCGGAATTGAGTCAGATGAGAACATAAAACGCGGTGTTTGCTGGCTGATGCATATTTGCCGAGCGCTTCCAACCGTTCGATTATCTGCTTCAGATAGTCGCCAACTGTGCAGTTTATCCGTTTGCCGTTTTGCCCGAATAGATTCTCAAACGTGACGGGGAGCTCCATGATTTCCAGACGCTGGATGCGCTTCTCATACTCCTTGATTTTGGCTGTTATCTGGAACTGGATATTGTCCCTGTCGGGGCAGTCATCGGTCACCTTTTGTGCCTCTGCATCCCAATGTGCTGGGGCAACGGAGACACCCAACCCGATACTCTTTTTGCGCTTCCCCTGAAAGAAGAGGAGGCATAGGGGAGAGGTGGAATCCCTATAAACGATGTTCTTTCGGCATATAACCTTGAATGTCATTTGATTGCGTGTTATATGCAGTCGGAGGACGGTCAGGCTCAATGCGTACCCTAATGCGTACCCTGCGCCCGAAAAAGGGCGTTTTTTGAGGCTCAAAACCCGAAATCGTGATAGGACAGAGAAAACAAAAAGAGCCGACAACCGATTGACTGTCAGCTCTTTTCTGGTGAACCCGCTGGGGCTCGAACCCAGGACCCCAACATTAAAAGTGTTGTGCTCTACCTGCTGAGCTACGGATTCTCCCGCGCCAAAAGGGAATTGCTTCCCGATTTTGGTGGTGCAAATGTAGGGAATATTTTTGTTTTCCCAAAATAAAACGATATTTTTGTACTGCCAAGAATAAAAAACTTAAGAAAATAACCGTTAAATCCTACGATTCCTATGTGTAGAGCGCTTATTATCGGAGCCGGAGGCGTCGGTACGGTCGTGACGCAGAAGATCGCGGCCAATCCCGTCTTTTCGGATGTGATGCTTGCGAGCCGGACCAAGTCCAAATGCGACGCCGTCGCCGCAGCCATCGGCGGCAACCGCGTGAAGACCGCCCAGGTCGATGCCGACAATGTTGCGGAGCTGTGCGAGCTTTTCCGCGCCTTCAAACCCGATATCGTCGTGAACGTGGCCCTGCCGTATCAGGACCTCACGATCATGGATGCCTGCCTCGAGTGCGGCTGCAACTACCTCGACACGGCCAACTACGAGCCGCGCGACGAGGCGCACTTCGAGTACTCGTGGCAGTGGGCCTATCAGGACCGCTTCAAGGCCGCCGGCCTCACGGCCATCCTCGGCTGCGGTTTCGACCCGGGTGTCACGGCCATCTTCACGGCTTATGCCGCCAAGCACCACTTCGACGAGATCCACTACCTCGACATCGTGGACTGCAATGCCGGCAACCACGGCATGGCCTTCGCCACGAACTTCAATCCCGAGATCAACATCCGCGAGGTGACCCAGAAGGGCCGCTATTACGAGAACGGCGAGTGGGTGGTCACCGAGCCGCACGAGATCCACAAGCCGCTGAACTATCCCGGCATCGGCGAGCGCGAATCCTACGTGATCTACCACGAGGAACTCGAGTCGCTCGTGAAGAACTATCCGTCGATCAAGCGCGCCCGTTTCTGGATGACCTTCGGCCAGGAGTACCTCACGCACCTGCGCGTGATCCAGAACATCGGCATGGCCCGTATCGACCCGATCCTCTACAACGGCGTCGAGATCGTGCCGATCCAGTTCCTCAAGGCCGTGCTGCCCGATCCCAAGTCGCTGGGAGCCAACTACCACGGGCAAACCTCGATCGGCTGCCGCATCCGCGGTGTGAAGGACGGCAAGGAGCACACCTACTATATCTACAACAACTGCGACCACGAGCAGGCCTACAAGGAGACCGGCACGCAGGCCGTGTCGTTCACGACGGGTGTCCCGGCCGCTCTGGGCGCCTCGATGTGGGCCAAGGGCCTCTGGCGCGGCGCCGGTGTCTTCAATGTCGAGGAGTTCGACCCGGATCCCTTCCTGGCCGAGCTGGGCGAGCAGGGACTGCCCTGGCACGAGCTGTTCGACGTCGATATCGAAGTCTGACGCTTCGCGGACACCGGGACAGGCGCACCTCGTTTCCCATCCGTATATGCTTTCGGGCGTATGGTCTTTCGGACCATGCGCCTGTTTTTTTTGTATAAAAAGATACTTTTTTTATCTTTATTTTGTATCATATATGATACATTTTATTATCTTTGTGACAGAATAAGGAATCAGAGTGCAAAAATTAACCTTTCATAACATGAAACGCATAGCTTGTATCGCCGGGGCGTTGTTGTTGATTGCGACGCCCTATTCGGGTCGGGCAGCCGGGGATGGCGACCGATCCGGATTCAACCGTCACTGGTATCTGCAAGTACAGGCTGGAGCCGCCTATACGC
>UMCO01089579.1_pt1 | contig 17894 bp, 14 predicted proteins | sample 1964251 | NCBI WGS metagenome assembly UMCO01 (sample SAMEA4835970, study PRJEB28245) | human gut metagenome | biome: gut microbiome; material: fecal sample | place: Denmark | collected 2008
TCAATCCGATTACTTCCTATTTTTTTGATTAATAGGTATGAGTCGCGGATCGCAGATCCTTATATTTGATGCTGTCGGATAGCATATCCGCCAGAACATTACTCTTGTTGTTTCTCGATGCTGTCGAATTTTTCGCTGCGCTCAACAATACGTGCATATCCGACAGAACATTAAATGAGAAGGAATACGCAAAATTCCGTTATGTCTGATTATATTTTCATATCATTCGAATATGAAACGCGATATTTTCTCTATTTCCTCTTTTCTGCGTTCCTCTATTTCTTCTTTGCCCCAATTCTCTTTTTTCATTATTTTCTTCACCACGGCAAAGCAGCTGTCCTTATAGCATAGCTTGTTGTTGCCGCGTTCTTTCTTTTCCTTAAAAGTCAGATTGCCTATAGATCTGTTTATGTCATATTCGAGCAGCATCAGGTTGCCGATGCTGTTTTGTAAATCCCCGTCAATATCGGTTCCCTCTTTCTCATTGCAGTTGGCATGGATGTGCTCAATGTCATAATAGCCCCATTCAAATTTTTCTTTCAGTTCTTCAAGCGTTGTTCCAACTTCTGATTCATCTATATAATCGCTTAACAGGCAAATCAGGTCTTTCCAAACCCTGTTGTCCGCTATAGGCTGGCCTATGCAGTTAGTTCTAAACATCCTGTTGTCATTTTCCTTTATCTTTTCAGTCAGCGATGAAAATATATCTTCTTTATTGTTTTGGAATTCCGCCGTTTTATTATAGATGTTACGCATAAATGAATGCATCTCGTTTACTTGTCGGGCATACATTATGCTCCAGCAGAAGAACATTCTGCATAGCAGGCGTAATACGCCGTAAACTTCATCAAGCCTTTCTTCTTTTTGTTTATCCTTATTTGAAAGCAATATCTGGTATGCAATGCTTAAGTAGCGGTTGTAGCGTGAGCGTTCTGTCAATGTGTAAGAAATAAATTCGTCGTTATTTCTAAAGTCGCTTCCCCTCCAAAGACATGCAACCTCTATAATATTCCATAAATCTTCCAAAGACAGCTCCACACGTTCAACTCCTGTCATGTCGTTATGTCCTTGTACGTTGAGCAAGACATCAAACAGTTCGTCAAAGAAGGTGTCGGTGGCTTTAGCGTAAAGGCTTGTAGGCAGTTTGTATTTCGAGATGATGTATTCTTTATAAATCGACCGCACCAGTCTGATGTCAATCAAATCCCAGTTATGTGTTTTTCTCCATTTATCGTTCCTGATTTTCACATTTTTGTATATTTCGCCAATCTCATTAAAAGTTTCTTCACCAAGGCCCTTTATGTCGTGCAAATATTCATACAGGCGCACCTTAAACAAGTCATCACCGTTAAGGTCAAGGCCGGCTGTGTTAATAGTGTTGAATATCTGAATGGTCTTGGATAATCCTGCCACGGTTTCGATAACCACAAACAATATGTCGTTTAAGATATATTCAACAAACGAATCTATATTTTCAGAGAATTCTGCAATCTGGTTTCCTTCATTGTCCGTAGTCATTTCTTTAAAACATTCGTCTATGACGGCAATGCTTTTGATATAGTTGTTTTGCTCTGTATCAAGGTCTGTCTTGTTTAGGCAATCCAACGACAGCATGGCATTAAGATATTCTTCCTCCTTGCCGTTGTTTACTCGTGTCTCTATCCAGTCAAGGTTTCCTGTCTGCTTTAACGCTTCTGCCGACGGATATTTCAGTTGCAGATATTTCAGCATGCATATAATCGTACTGAGTCTTTGCTGTCCGTCAATGACATCTTGTTCACATTCGTTTTCATTGATATATTTTTCATACGAAAGCTGCATGGTTCCAATAAATAAAGGCTCTTTTATTATCTTTCTGTCTATGCCCCAGAAACCTTTGAATATGTCGTCGACAAACCTTGTTATCTGCTCGTATCCCCACGAATATTCTCTTTGATAAACGGGTATCACGTATATTGTCCGGCCGTTAATAATAGATTCCTTGCCGTTACATTCTTCTTGCTTGCCTTTTATCCTGCACGTCTTTGCCGTTATGTCCATTCTGTGTTCCAATTTTTCGTTAAATAGTTTTTTCACTTTTTCAGCTATAGAGTTTGCTTTAAAGAAACAACCTCTTCTTTTATAATTTAACATCTGGTCTTTAGGCAAGTCCACTATCTTTACCTTAACTCCATATCCCCAGTCGTCTTCCAGGTCGAACGGTTCACCCTCCTTAACTTTAATGGCGTTTTGCTTTATCAGTTCATTTAATGGTATCGGGTCTGATGTAGCCTTAGCCACCGACCTGACAAACAGACCGTCGGCAATAGCAAAATAGTCGCCCTTCTTTACTTCATTCTTAAAACGCTCTATACAGTCTCTATGTCCTAAGAAAACAACATTGCTCCTTCTGAATATCGAAATTATACTTGAGTCTCGCTTACCATCGTCGCTCCAGCGCGAGCCTATCTTCCATACGTTTTCCATAGCTTATTTAAAAAAAATGTGGTTACATAATGTTGCTCGTTGCTTTTGTATGCCGTGCAGACATTTTATTATGATGCCAAATCCTTAAAAATTTGTTTTTCATATTGTTGTGTTTTTATGTTATGTCGCAAAGTTACTCTTCTGCCTGTGAAAAATCAAGGTATAGCATTGTTTTTTTATTCTTTTAACCTAAATAGGTTATTCCTCTTGTCTTTTGTAGATATTGCGTGCTGTGTTATGACATATCATCGGCAAGGCGAGAATATAAAACAATAAGACAGCAGAAAGTATCAATATATTTGTTTGCTCCTTCTGCTTCATTTTTGCACACCCTTCCGTATATCTTTGCGCCATGATAACATTTAAAAGTTTATGCGTATGAAAGTTGAAGATGCTGATAAATCAGTTATTGATTTTCCTCATAATCCGTATTATCGTGTGGCTGTTTTGGGTTTAGGAGGTGCGGCAGGACGTGTCGTTGACAGGCTGGCGGGGTGCAGGATGCGTGATACACGGATGTGTGTATTTGGGATGAACAGCCAGGAGATAGATGATGTCTCGTTTGCCGAGAAATATCTTATCGGTGACGACGGACTTGGCAGCGGCAAGGATAATCTTACCGCGATGTTTGCAAGTCGCAAGTTGCTGCCTGTAGTCAATAAAATTATTTCGGTGCCGGTGATGGTTGTGTATGTCGTATGCCTTGGCGGTGCTACAGGCGAGAGTTGCGCAAAGATATTTCTTAAGGAGACAAAACGCAATGCTTATGCAGGCAAGATGCTTATTGCAGCTCTTCCTCACCATCTTGAGGGGAAAGATAAGCGCGAAAGGGCCAAGAAAAGAATTAAAGAGCTAAAGCCCTTTGTCGACGGCGTAATGGTGGTTGACTATGAGAACATTGACGCCACTTCTGTTTCTTCTCTCTATAAGCGTGCCGACGATATACTTGTCGACATGGCACGGGCGTTTGTACGCCTGCTGACGGTGAACTCGATATTAGATTTTGGCGTCTCTGACGTAGATTGTCTCATGCGCCTGGCAAAAGACAAGATTATCGACTTTGTTACTCTGACAGGCGATATGGATTATATAAAGGACAGACTTAAACATTTTTATAAATTGCTTCCTGCAAGATACGCGTCAATAGCCGACATATCGGGCATGGTATGCGAGATATGTTATCCAAGCATTAAGACATTTGAACGATTCGGCAATATAAGTAACATCTTGCGTGTTGTGCTGTACGATAAAGTGACGGATGGTGATTGTGAAAGTTATAAATTTAAGAATGCTGAAATGGTGAAACTTAGTATGTCAATTGATGAAGATATGAAGAACGACGACATCAGAGTAAACATTTTTCTTGCATGTAGGTATTGGTAAGCATTTGCTAATTTAATCATGGGGGATGCTGTTGTTATTGCCCGGTTTCCCCCATGTATGCAAATCTTATGCGGCGTTTGCGCCTGAATAGAATGTATTGTTGTTCCAATACAGGTACCAATTCTTGTCATATCTTGTGAGCTTTTTTTACTGCTGCTGCATCTTATTTATCATTATGGTCAATGTACGTAAATTTTATTTATCCGGCATTATAAAAAGCAGAAAAGCCGTAAAAAGTCAGGACAAAATATTTTTTCAATCTGGAAAATCAATGTATAACGGATGTTAAATATATGACATCAAAACAGTAAATCTATTAACATATGTTTACTTTTGATGCATAAAAATGACGCAAAACCATGGATTTTAAGGCGCAAAATGCCGTTTTTCGTGATGCAAAAGGGCCGCTTACGGGTGGTAAACCTATCGGTTTTGAGTGAAAAGTGGCCGAGTAATATTTTTTAACTATTGCCTTTTTGTCCTGCAAGATGTATAAAGCATTATATATCAACGCCTTAACAAAAACGCGCAAAATTCGCCATTTTTCGAGCCAAACCACGAAACTGTGACAAGCATGGCGATTCTGGAGGCGTTAAATGGTTATATTTTTAGGAGTTAAGGAGTTTTTTTAGGAGTTAAAGGAGTTAGAGTAGTTAAAGGAGTTAAAGTCATATGCTTTGTGGCTTAATAACAACGACATGTAGCAACAAGGCTAATGTGCCGGCAGATTTGTAATCTGCCGGAATTGAATATAAGGATTTTCAATCCGCTTGCTTCCTATTTTTAATTAATAGGTATGACTTGCGGATCAAAGATCCTCATATTTCATGCTGTCAAATTTTTCGCTGCGCTCAACAACACGTGCAAATCCGACAGAACATTAGCTTTGTTGCTTTAAGACAATATTTTGTATCACCACAAAGCATTTGAATTGACTAACGTCGAACGATGTTTCTTCACTCTTCGTTCTTCACTCTTCACTTAAACATGCTGTTGTTTCGGCTGATTTGTGCAAGTAGTAACGCGGCGAAAAATCTTTGTATGTGTTGTGTGGCAGCGAAGGTTCTTTAATAAAATAGATAATGTCTTAGCTTTGGTTTACATTTATCTGTGGTTTGACTGTTTCCCTTTACATATTGTTGCTTTGTTGTTGGTATTTGTGTTTTTATAACATTAGAATTGTTGCATGAATTGAAATTTTTATATATTTGCATGCAACTTTTAAAAACACAAATATGAAGAGAATAAAACGAATCAGTGCAATTTTGGTTTTGTGCACATTGTTGTGTCTGCCTGAGCTGCATGCCCAGATTAGCAAAGCTCCGGTCGACACGATACCTTTCGAACTGGGTGCCGACAACCGTCTGTATGTGACAGTCTATATCAACGGGCAGGACGACCGCCCCCTGCGCTTTCTGCTGGACACGGGAGCGACGGATGTGGTGCTCAATTCCAATTCGCCGCGCACCGAAGGGCTGGCTGCCTTTACGGGAAGTGAGGAGAACAATAGCGCCAATTCGGTGGAAACCATTCCTTCCACAGAGTCCTCTCAGGTGGTGAGGATGGGCAGCCGGGCCATTTCCGGCTTGGAACTGATAGCTATTCCTTATCCGCCCGATGCCTGGGACGGTGTGCTGGGGCTGTCTTATCTGAGGAACTTTGATGTCCGTATTGATTATCGGCGGAAATCCATCTTCCTGTATGAATTGGGCGACGGGCAGAAGGCGGCATCGGACAAGGCTGTCAGGCTGAAGATGGACTATCGTCTGGGAGATCCTGGAGATCCTGGAGTGCCGGTCGTTCCGGTTGGCGTGCGTGTCGGCGGAGTGGATTATCTGGTGTCGGTAGAGGTGGATACCGGTTCCGACCGTGTGTTCGATCTCAATACGCCTTTCGTCCGTCGCAACGGCCTGCTGGGCACACAGAAACCATTTGCCATCTCGCGCATAGCCGGTACGGTGAAGGGCGGCGATGAACTTCAGAATGTGTACTTCGATTCGGTAACACTGGGAGATGCACTGACTTTGCCTCGCATACCCGGTGCCTTTTCTACGGTGACAACGGGTGTACAGGCCAGTGACGCGATGGACGGCGTGTTGGGCAACAACTTCCTGCAACGTTTCAACCAACTCTATGACTTCAAGAACAATTATCTCTATCTGGAGGTGAACGACCGGCTCTACACTCCTTTCTATGACTTTTTGGTTCGTTGAACAGGAAGTTCACATCCTTGTAATGCTTTGTACATATCCTTGACGCAGGTTGTGCACATCCTTGTGACAGGAAAACTACAAACTGAGTGCATCAGTTCTCTTTCAGTACACCGTGCCGACGGATATGTAGCAACAAGAGTAATGTTCCGGCAGATTTGCAATTGTCGTGCAAGCGAGAGCAGAAGCAAATTAGATTTGGTTATGTCGGTCGCAGCTGACAATCAATAAAATTAATCTGCCGGAATTAAGTACCTGCGCATAAACATTTGTGCTTAAACAAATAAGCAGACTTAAAATGATTAATAATTTCATTCGTCTCATAAAGCAGTATTTACTTTGCTTTTGTTTGCATATCAATAATTTATGTGCAAATTTGTAAAATATACGTGTCCTGCAAAAAGATATAATTATTTTATTTGGTAGCAGCTTTTTGTTGATTGCTGCGGCATGCTGATGCACAGGCATAAATATTATTTATGACAGATTTGTGGTCGTGTTTGTTTTAAAATCATTATATTTGCATAATGGTCATCCTTGGTGTATGTCATACGTTAGGGCACATATACGGCAGGATGAATTTATGGTGAGAAGTGCGTGCAGGCGTTTGACTAAGACCAAAAAAGTGAAGTTATGAGCGAAGAGCAGCTTGTTCCGTTTATCGGTGTGTCGCGCCACAGGATGGCGACCGACGGCAACGGCGTTACCACGCTTGCCGCCTTTCATGGCTGCCGGCTCGGTTGTCGCTATTGTCTCAATCCGCAGTGCCGCGTAGAAGATATGCAGTGCCTGTGGTATTCGCCCGAAACGCTGTATGAAGAAGTCAGGGCTGATGAACTTTATTTCCTCGCCACGGGCGGCGGAATAACTTTCGGTGGCGGCGAACCGCTGATTTATCCAGATTTTATCGTAAGGTTCAGAGAAATTTGCGGACCGCAGTGGAAAATCAATGTTGAGACTTCGCTCAATGTCGCAGCCGCCAATGTTGAGGCCATAGCCGATGTTGTAGACGCCTGGTTTATCGATGTGAAAGACCTTGATGCCGACATCTACCACCGTTACACGGGATACGACAATGCGCAAGTTATTGATAATCTCTCGCTTATAGCCGGTAGCGGCAGGGCAGGGCGGTGCGTGATACGACTGCCGCTCATACCCGGATATAACACAGATGCAGACTGCGCAAGTTCAGAAGTTAGGTTAAGGGATATGGGCTTTGAACATTTTGACAAATTTAATTATGAAATACCATGACACGGGGAAAGGAAATTTGCGGAATACTGAAAGACATACGCCGCCGTATAGCCGAGGCGAACGGTATAGAATATGTTGCAGCTGAATGCCGTTATGAAGGCGACTGCAGCGGCACTTGTCCGCGATGCGAGGCCGAGGCGGCTGCTCTATGGCGTCAGCTCGACATGCGCCGTGCCGCAGGCAGGGCAGTGGTGCTCGCAGGACTTTCAGCCGGACTGCTTACGGCGTCGGCACATAGCAGCGGCGGAGCAGGGCAAGGCTGCGGCTCATGCCACTCAGGTTGTCAGTCGGCGGAAGTGTCAAGCCGTAATCCGGCTGCGGAAGGTGTTGACACAATCAAGGTTGTGCACAACAGCGGCAAGGCAGAGCCGCGCTTGTCTGCCGATATAGACGACCGGCAATTGTTTGGCGCGATAAACGAAGTTATGCCGCAGTTTAAGGGAGGCGTCAAGGCCATGGCAGATTATGTCAAGTCGTCGGTAGACTCTATTATGGCTGAGCGCAACCTGAAGGTCGACTCCCTGTCGGCAGGCCGTTGCGTAGTTTCGTTTACAGTTATGAAAGACGGCACCATAGCCGATGTTAAGGTAGTTAAGAAACTTAACGATGCTTTCGACAGTGTAGCCGTTGACGTGGTGAAAGGCATGCCGCGCTGGAATCCCGGTAAGCGTAACGGCAAATGCATAGATGCAAGATACACCATACCGATAATATTTCGTGTTTATCCGGACGATGTGCAACCGGACAAGATGCAGCAATAAATTGGTTTGCAGATAGATTTGCAAAAGGCAAATCAGTAATCAGAAGCAGTGCCTGCAGCAGATGTCTTTATTGTGCCGGAACAATTTATGGGCTTTGTTTTTGTGAGGTATAATTTTTTCTATATTGCGGTCTGCCGGAAAAAATACAGCCTTGCGGCATCTTCTTTGTCAAGTTTCCGCAAGGCTGTATGTGTTGTTATGGTTTTACAAGCTCCATCTTTCCTTTGGCGTTCTTCCTGAAGTCGAGTTCATAGAACACCGTTGAGGTCTGTCCCGCATTGCTTACGGTCTCCTTACCTTTCTCGATGACGTTGAGTTTTATTGAAACTTTCGGGTCGTCGTATGTATTCATCGTGTAGCTGTCCATCGACTTAAACTCAAATTCGGCCGGTATCAGTGCCTTTGCAGCCTCAATGTCCTTCATCACCTCGGCAGGGTTAAGGTTGGCCATGTCTATGGCAGGCACGTCTTTGGCGTTGAGATTTTTGTGCCATTTCTCCCATCCGGCGTCAGTAAGCTCTGTTGCCTTCCAGCCCAGGTCAGACATGAACGACTGGTTCCATACGCGTCCGTCTTTGTCAACCATCTCATAGGTAAAAATAGAAACGTTGTTAGAAAGTTCGTCGCGCCCCATGCCTTCGGTCCACGACACGCTGATTATCTTCCACTGGTCGGGCTTGATGTTGTCGGCTGCTATCGACTTGGCTTTCTCAACAGCGCTCTCCGTGTCCATTTTCACCCCTGTCAGATCTTTCAGCCCCGACTTGCTGCACGCCGTAATCATTATGGCTGCCAGGGCCAGCATAAGCACTCTCTGTAAGTTTTTCATAATAACTCAATTTTTTTAATTAAACAATAAATATTCTCTGTCTTTCTCTAAAGTGTTTTTACCGTGTTGACCATATGCGGCAAATAAAACCGAACGGTCGTTCATATTTGTCTGCAAATATATGAATTTAAACCGTTCGCATTGCAATTTCAACAAATTGTTAACACTTTATAACTTATTGCCGGGCGTTGCTTTGCGTCTGAAAGAAGCTTACATTTAGCCGGCGCCCAGCCGATGCGTGCAAAGCAGTTGCCGGCAACAATAGTATGAAAGGCATGCCGGCGTTATGATTAAACAGCCAAAACCATTAAAAATCAATGAATTTATTTTGTCTTGCCCCCGATTTGCATTATCTTTGCACAAGAAAAGCTGCATCTCGGCATACCGCTCAAGCAAGCTTGGCGATTCTGCTCTCGATTTGCATTGTCTTTGCACAAGAAAAGCTGCATCTCGAAATATTTTATGCCGGACGGCCAAGGAGAGCAGCTGAATATCTTTCAAGAACAAACAATTATATACCGTAAATATGATTCTTTTTTTCAGAACTCCATCACAAAGCGTTATTGCTACCGAAGCTGACCATCAGCTCAATAACGAGGAAATAAAGGAACTGTGCTGGCTTTATGGCGATGCCACACTCGTAGAAGACAACTGCCTCAGCGGATATTTCGTAGGCCCGCGCCGCGAGATGATTACCCCCTGGAGCACAAATGCCGTTGAGATTACACAAAACATGAATCTGAACGGCATTTCGCGTATAGAGGAATACTTCCCCGTAAGCAGCAAGGATGCCGACCACGACCCAATGCTGCAGCGCATGTACGACGGACTCGACCAGAGCATCTTCACTGTTGACCACAAGCCGGAGCCTATCAAGCACGTTGACAACCTTGAGGAATACAACGAGCAGGAAGGTCTGGCGCTGTCGCCTGAAGAAATTGAGTATCTGCACAAGATTGAGAAAGAGCTCGGCCGCCCGCTGACCGACTCAGAGATTTTCGGTTTCGCACAGATCAACTCAGAGCACTGCCGTCACAAGATTTTCGGCGGTGTGTTCATCATCGACGGCAAGGAGATGGAGTCGTCGCTCTTCAACATGATCAAGAAGACGACAAAGGAGAATCCTCACAAGATTCTGAGTGCATACAAGGATAACGTGGCTTTCTCTCAGGGCCCTGTCATCGAGCAGTTTGCCCCGGAAGACCAGTCGACATCTGACTATTTCCGTGTTAAGGATATCGAGAGCGTTATCTCTCTGAAGGCCGAGACACACAACTTCCCTACAACCGTAGAGCCGTTTAACGGTGCCGCTACAGGTACAGGCGGTGAGATCCGCGACCGTATGGGCGGTGGCGTAGGTTCATGGCCTATCGCCGGAACAGCCGTTTACATGACTTCTTATCCGCGCATCGACGGCGGACGCGACTGGGAGGACATCCTGCCCGTGCGCAAATGGCTGTATCAGACACCTGAGCAGATTCTTATCAAGGCTTCTAACGGTGCGTCAGACTTCGGCAACAAGTTCGGTCAGCCGCTTATCACAGGTTCTGTGCTTACGTTCGAGCATAAGGAAGGCGACGAGAAATATGCTTATGACAAGGTTATCATGCTTGCCGGCGGCGTAGGCTACGGCACAAAGCGCGACTGCCTGAAGAAGGAGCCGCAGAAGGGCAACAAGGTTGTCGTTGTAGGTGGCGACAACTATCGCATCGGTCTCGGCGGCGGAAGCGTTTCTTCTGTAGACACAGGCCGCTACAGCAACGGCATTGAGCTTAACGCCGTTCAGCGTGCCAACCCCGAGATGCAGAAGCGTGCTTACAACCTTGTACGTGCATTGTGCGAGGAAGATGTAAACCCGGTTGTCAGCATCCACGACCACGGTTCGGCAGGACACGTCAACTGTCTGTCGGAGCTCGTTGAGGAGTGCGGCGGTCAGATAGACATGACCAAGCTGCCTATAGGCGACAAGACACTGTCGAGCAAGGAGATTATAGCAAACGAAAGTCAGGAGCGCATGGGGCTGCTCATTGACGAAAAACATATTGAACATGTGCGCAAGATTGCTGAGCGCGAGCGTGCTCCGCTGTATGTGGTAGGCGAGACCACAGGCGACGCTCACTTCTCGTTCGTTCAGGGCGACGGCGTTAAGCCTTTCGACCTCGACGTTGCTCAGATGTTCGGTCATTCACCAAAGACATATATGGTGGACAAGACCGTAGAGCGCCACTATGAAGACGTAACTTACAGCCAGGACAAGCTCGACGAGTATCTCAGCCGCGTGCTGCAGCTTGAGGCCGTTGCCTGCAAAGACTGGCTCACAAATAAGGTTGACCGCAGCGTTACAGGTAAGATTGCGCGCCAGCAGTGTCAGGGCGAAATACAGTTGCCTCTGTCTGACTGCGGCGTCGTAGCTCTCGACTATCGCGGACGCAAGGGTATAGCCACAGCCCTCGGACACGCTCCTCAGGCAGGTCTGGCTTCGCCCGAGGCAGGCAGCGTGCTGTCAGTGGCCGAGTCGCTCACCAACATCGTATGGGCTCCGCTCGAGGACGGTCTCGACAGCGTAAGCCTCTCTGCCAACTGGATGTGGCCCTGCCGCTCACAGGAAGGCGAGGATGCACGTCTTTACAGCGCAGTCAAGGCTCTGTCAGACTTCTGCTGCGACATCAAGGTGAACGTTCCTACAGGTAAAGACTCTCTCTCAATGAGTCAGCAGTATCCCGACGGAACAAAGATTATCAGCCCGGGAACAGTTATCGTCAGCAGCGGCGGTGAGGTTTCAGACATACGCAAGGTGGTTTCTCCCGTTGTTGTCAACGATGCAAACTCAAGCATCTATCACATCGACTTCTCGTTCGACGAGCAGCGCCTGGGCGGAAGTGCCTTTGCACAGAGCCTCGGCAAGGTAGGCGACGACGTTCCTACTGTGAAGAATCCCGAATACTTCCGCGATGCGTTCAACACCGTTCAGGAGCTTATCAAGAAAGACCTCGTAATGGCAGGTCACGACATCAGCGCCGGCGGTATGATAACCACTCTTCTCGAGATGTGCTTCGCCAACACCAAGGGCGGCATGGACATCGACCTGAAGGAGATTGGCGGCGACGACATGGTTAAGATTCTTATGGCAGAGAACCCCGGCGTTATCGTTCAGATTGCCGACAAGGATGCTGAAGAGTTCAAGACCATAATGGACAACAACAGCATAAGCTACGCCATGATAGGCAAGCCGGCTGTAGGCACACGCACGCTGAAGGTTGCCAAGGGTGCGTTCAACCACGAATTTGATATCGACGCTCTGCGTGACGTATGGTACAAGACTTCATATCTGCTCGACCGCGACCAGAGCATGAACGGATGTGCCGACGCCCGTCATGACAACTATAAGAAACAGCCGCTGGAGATGAAGTTCAACGACTCGTTCACAGGCAAGCTCGAGCAGTATGGCATTTCGGCCGACCGCCGCGAGCATACAGGCATCAAGGCTGCCATCATACGTGAGAAGGGAACCAACGGCGAGCGCGAGATGGCTTACTCGCTCTATCTTGCAGGCTTCGACGTTAAGGACGTGATGATGACCGACCTTATCAGCGGCCGCGAGACTCTCGAGGACATCAACATGATTGTGTTCTGCGGCGGTTTCGCCAACTCTGACGTGTTGGGCTCTGCCAAGGGATGGGCAGGAGCGTTCCTCTTCAACCCGAAGGCTAAGGAGGCTCTCGACAAGTTCTATGCCCGCAAGGACACTCTGTCGCTCGGCATCTGCAACGGCTGCCAGCTGATGGTTGAGCTCAATCTCATCAATCCTGAGCACGAGAAGAAGACAAAGATGCTGCATAATATTTCCCACAAGTTTGAGAGCACATTCCTCAGCCTTGACATACAGCAGAACAACAGCGTAATGTTCGGCTCGCTGAGCGGCAACAAGCTGGGCATATGGGTGGCTCACGGAGAAGGCAAGTTCTATCTGCCCGAAGGCGAAGACAAATATAATGTTGTTGCAAAATACAACTATGCCGAATATCCGGGCAACCCCAACGGCTCTGACTATGCCGTTGCAGCTATCTGTTCAGCCGACGGACGCCATCTGGCAATGATGCCTCACCTTGAGCGCGCCATCTTCCCGTGGCAGAACGCATGGTATCCGGCCGACCGCCGCAACGACGACGTTACGCCGTGGATTGAGGCCTTTGTCAATGCGCGCAAGTGGATTGAAGAGAACAAATAATAAACAAGCAAGCTGAAAAGTAAAAAGACAAGAGTCCTGTCATGACGGCCGTCAGCACAGCCCGTGGCGCCTTTACTGCAAGGCGGTGCGGCAAAGGCCGGACAAGGCGGAGCGCGTGTCTTTTTACTTTTCGTTTTTAAACAACTAAAACAAGGATGAGCAACTTTTATTTAGAGAGCTTCAAGACTTTTTTCAAGATAGGCCTGTTCACCCTGGGAGGCGGCTACGCCATGATTCCTATAATAGAGTCGGAGGTGGTCGACAAGAAGAAGTGGGTGAGCAAGGAAGACTTTCTCGACATTATAGCCATAGCCCAGAGCTGTCCGGGCGTGCTCGCCATCAACGTGAGCGTGTTTATAGGCTACAAGATGAAGAAGGTGAAGGGCGCCGTGTGTACCAGTCTGGGCACAGCCTTGCCCTCGTTTCTTATCATTCTGGCCATAGCCATGTTCTTCCATCAGTTTGAGGACAACAAGGTTGTTGCGGCCATCTTCCGCGGCATACGTCCGGCTGTTGTGGCTCTCATAGCCGTGCCTACGTTCAAGCTGGGACAGAGTGCCAAGATCACTCTTACTAACTGCTGGATACCCATTGCCGGTGCGCTGGCTATATGGCTGCTCGGCGTCTCGCCCATACTTGTTATCCTCATTGCCGGCATCGGCGGCTATGTCTACGGCAAGTATATAAAGCCTACGGAGTGACATTAATCTAAAAAAATGACGAACCAAATAAAGAGCATATTCTTATGATTTACCTGTATTTGTTCATAACGTTCTTTCAGATAGGTCTGTTCGGCTTCGGCGGCGGCTACGGCATGCTCTCGCTCATTCAGGGAGAGGTGGTGCACAATCACGGATGGCTCACCACGGGCGAGTTTACCGACATCGTGGCCATAAGCCAGATGACGCCGGGCCCTATCGGCATCAATTCTGCCACCTACTGCGGCTATACTGCCGTTCACAATGCCGGCTACGGCTACTGGATGTCTATCCTCGGCAGCGTAACAGCCACCTTTGCGCTGGTGTTGCCGTCGCTAATACTAATGATTCTGATATCGCGCCTGTTCATGAAATATATGAACACGCCCACGGTTCAGAGCGTATTCTCAGGCCTTCGTCCTGCCGTTGTCGGACTGCTCGGCGCTGCCACTCTGCTGCTTATGACGCCCGAGAACTTCAGTGCCCCGTCTGTCAATCCCTGGCAGTTCTGGATTAGCTGCTTCCTCTTTGTGGCAACCATGGTGGGCACGTGGCATTTCAAGATCAATCCGATACGCATGATATGCTACAGCGGTTTTGCCGGACTGATTCTGTTATATTGATAAACATAGTTTGAGATAATATCCCCTTGGCTCTTCGGTTGTTGTGAGTTGAGGGGATTTTTTTATTGCATAATTTCCGTAAATACAGATTTTGCTTTATGCAAAACGCCATCAACTGTATTGCAAAAGGTAGCTTTTTACATGCTCAAAGGTGCCCTTTTGCATTATGAAAAGGCATGTTTCGCAGTATGAAAGGCTACTTTTTGCGCCATGTAACATGGCGGCAGAGAGCATAAGCAAAAAAGTTTTTGTTAAAAACTCGTCACTCGTCACATCATGGCTTAATGTGCTGTCTGTCAGAATGTTATGGTGTGACGAGTTGAAATCTCAACTCGTCACACTCTAATGCTTTGTAAATCAGAAGGTTATGTGCTGATGTGACGAGTGATGAGTTTTTTAAGAAAAATAATCACGCTTTATATTCCTGCTTTGGATTGACTTCATGCAGGCCAACACCTGTTTTTAGTTGGCTATAGCCCGTGTTATCGCTATTGCCGGTCGACTTTATGCGCCATTGTATGTTATTTGTTTTTGCGTTGCCGTATGCTTAATGATTGATGTTAAGTGCCGATAGTCAGTATGAATATATAGCGACAAAATAAAATTCCGGCAGATTTTTTAATGTCTGCCGGAACATGAAGCATTGTCCTGTTATAAGCCTACTTAATTAGATTTGTGGTATTTCGGAAAAACTCTTTAATGTCTTTATATTGTTACGTCATATCTGATGTTTGTCATTTCTTCTTGTCGCTTTTAAAATAACGTATCATTTCCGGCAGATTAATGCCCATATGAATGGAAGTATAATAAGCCTTATTGTTTGTTATTGTCTTATACAACGGAGTTAAGGACATTGACGCTCCCATATATATACCCATGAAACAAAAAGAATATTCAAGGTTAAGTCCGAAGCGGTTAAGTCTTATGGCGTCAGGGACATTCGGTGCGGCACTGCCTGCTGCAGGAGAGAAGCGGTAAGCACCATTAGTGCGCACCTCTGCGGATATTCCGAGATTCATGCAATATGAACGATAGTCATGTTGTAAAGAGAGCATCAAAGGTATGCGCAGTGTTCCGTAATTCATGTTGTTGCCTGATGCCTTCATGTCAAGTTTGGTAAAGTCGAGCCTGTCGCCCTGCATGCCTGCTGCATAGTTCTTGTCGAAACACATGTGTACCCATGTTAGCTGAACGCCTCCAACCAGTCCTAATGTATTGCTCTTGTCGAATGGCAGGGCAAACGACCACGGCGTTATTCCTATTTCGAACGATTTGCTTCTGCGGCTGTATATGCCCTCATTTTTTGTAGAACCTATTTTGTTGCCCATATAGTTGTAACCATACCATATAGTCGGCAGATATGAGCGGAATTTCAGGTTCTGCAGGTTTTCAGTAGGAATTAGAGGTGAACCTACATAAACCTGCTCCACTTCCTGACCGTTAACGTACTCCATTTCACGTGTTTTCAGAAGCTGAAAACCGTTGTTGTCGTAAACTTTCACTATTGTTTTGCTGTCCTGCACGTCTACAACTATTTTCTTGTCTTTCACGTTGAACGTAGTGTCGTTGGCCTCCTCGGCGTATGCTGTGGCAGAAAGTATGAGTGCCGTAAATAAGAATAGCAGTTTCATCATTAATGTGTTTTAGGGTTATTGTTTGTGTTATATACGTATGCCCAGTCCGAACGACACGGGATAGCATTTGGGTGCAACGCTTGTCTTGAGCAGCGGCGTGAGAGCCGTGCGCGCGTAGATCATCAGACAGCCGTAGCCGGCGCGTATGTCGAGGTTGAGGCCCACGGGATTCATGTTTATGTCGCCTGTTTCGGTGGTCTTGTTCTTTCCGATGAAGTAGCGCGAGTGGTCGTTCCAGCGCAGTTCAATAGACGGACCTATTGCCGCGAACATATCAGCGCCGCCGGTGCGCTTCTGCCACTCTAACATCACCGGAATGCGGATGAAGGTGTAGCTTATGTAGCTCTTCTTGAGCGTCTCGCCCTCAATCTGCCTCATGGAGGTTATGCCGTCGGTTGTAGACAGAACGTAGTTGTCCTGAAAGTGATGATGCACCTGACCTATCTGAAACGCCGATGTAAGCGCCAGCGGATTGGTTATTCTGAAGGCCAGACTTGTCAGCGTGAAGCCATATTCCCACGACTTTGAGTCGCGTGTGTGCATGCCGGCGTTGCCTCCCGTGCCCATCACGCTTCCGGCAAGCTGGCTGAAGCCCATGAAGAACAGCGGATAGTGACTTCTGGGCTTGCTCTTCTTGCGGTTGAGGCTTTGCGGAATGAAGGGCGACGTTACATATACGCGCTCAATCTCTTGTCCGTCAACAAAGTTAGTCTCGTATGTGCGGTTAAACTTCTTGCCGTCGCTGCCGTAGACAGATATTTTTGTGCTTCCTGCTGAATCGTTTACAACAATCTTCTTGTTGTTCACCACGAATGTAGTGTCGCCGGTTTCGGCGGCCATGCCCGTCAGGGGCAGCAGCGCCGCCAGAAGTAGTGTCTTTTTCATATTTGTCATATTTATTGTTTGTTTCTTTGATTATGCGTAACACAGTTTCATTATGTCGTCGGGCGAGAGTTCGCCCTCTATGTATATCACCGTTCCCCGGTTGGGCTTCACCTTACTGAACAATATGTAGCGGTTGATGCCCTTGCTCTTTGGCGGCATTATGTAGTATCCGCTCACTATCTGGCCGTTCTCGACCACCTCGCGTATCTTCTTGGCGTTCTTTCTGTCGGCCTTCAGATAAGGCTCTATGCTTGCTCCGATGTTCTTGTAGGTAAGGCTCTTGTACACCTTCAGCTCATATCCCTTCAGCTTGGCGTTGTGCATCTCCACCATCTTGCAGCCCTTGGCATGTCCGAACCGCTGAAACACCTTGTTGACGTTAAGCCCCTCCTGCGCCATGGCTGGCGTTGCGGCCGTAAGGGCCAGTGCGGCTATGAGCAAGATGCGGCATAGTCCGTGCCACATAGTGCCGCTCCGTGCGCGGCTTGTGCCTTTGGCGTTGCGTCGTGTGGCCTCGCTGTTGCCGAAGTATGTGTTAACCGGCAGTCTGCATGCCGCGGCAAGGCGTGTCATGGCCGTTATCATTATAGCGCATACAACATCTATGGCGTCAGCATGCGTTGCCGGCAGTTGCGGGTTATAATATTGCTGTTTCATATCTCGGGTTAATGTTTTTTACATTGTTGTTTATATTATCGTCTTTCATGCGCCTGCATGAGGCGTTCAGCCGTAAGAGAGTGTCATTGGCGCATCAGTTCGAGCGCGCCAAAGTTGTCTTCCTCGTCAGAGGATACCATTTCGAGAGCCTTCAGGGCTTCTTCCTCAACCACCTTCTTGTTGGTGTACACCTTTCCGTCTATCACGGCATAGTTGTCGCTCTGGCGCGGCAGTGCGATCATCACCACCGCAATAAGTATGGCTGG
>UMCO01031381.1_pt1 | contig 17850 bp, 9 predicted proteins | sample 1964251 | NCBI WGS metagenome assembly UMCO01 (sample SAMEA4835970, study PRJEB28245) | human gut metagenome | biome: gut microbiome; material: fecal sample | place: Denmark | collected 2008
AACTATTCCGGCTGGTGACTTTAAAGCCGTCGACTCTGCCAAATGTACCCCCGTTGATATGCAGAAGGTGTTCAATGCAAATGTAACGGATATTTTCCGCAATGAATATCTATCGCCCCGCTCTCCGTACACTACGTTGCAATTACCCAAACAAGGTATAGGCGAGTGGTGTCATCCGCTGAAAACGGCCGGGATTGATGATACGGGTCTGCGTGCCGCTGTGCGCGAAGGTGTGCTGGAAACAAAACTCGGAATACCTTTCCGTACTCCTGCCGCGGGGCATAACATTGCTTTCACCTCTCTTTGGGACAATTATCCGGACAGCTTGCAGATTCCTCTGGCCGGTAAGGCATCCCGTGCCTATCTGTTGATGGCGGGCAGTACCAATCATATGCAGTGCCATATTGAGAATGGCGTAATCCGCGTATATTATGAAGATGGCACTTGTGATACTCTGCCTTTGGTAAATCCGGACAATTGGCCTCCTATCGAACAAATATTCTTTGAAGACGGACAGGCCTTTAATCGTCATGCTCCGTCTCTCTATCGCTTGCGTTTGAAAACGGGTGAGCTAAGTAATAATTTCGGTGAAGAACTTGGTTTTACCGGGGTGTCGCGTGAGGTTGACGGCGGTGCGGCTGTCTTGCTGGAAATGCCGTTGAATGCCAAGAAGAAACTTTCGCGTCTGGTATTGGAAACGCTTTCTAATGAGGTGGTGATAGGAATAATGGGTATTACGCTTCAACAGTAAGCCCGGATTTCAAGACAGGGAATTATGGAATATTTCAGAAAAATAGCTTTATGCGTGCTGTGCCTCATAACTTCTGTTTGGCAACTTAATGCACAGGTGAAGAAAGTTCCGCAGTGGGAACGGTTTGAGGTCGCGTTGCAAGGTACTTCCTATGGAAATCCTTTTACGGATGTCAGTCTGGCCGCCGCTTTTTGGCAGCAAGGAGGAGACACGGTCAACGTGCAGGGCTTTTATGACGGAGACGGGCGGTATATTATCCGCTTTATGCCTGCTTTACCGGGGATGTGGCATTATGTCACGCAAAGCAATATGCTTTCTTTGACCGGAAAGCAGGGCGCTCTGGAATGTGTGCCGGCCGTTGCGGACAATCACGGTCCGGTGAGGGTGAAAGATACGCATAATTTTATGTATGCCGACAGTACCGTATATTATCCGCTGGGCACTACGGCGTATGCCTGGACCCACATGTCACAGCCGGTACAGGAGAAAACGTTGTTGTCATTGGGGAAAGCGCGGTTTAATAAATTGCGGATGTGTGTGTTTCCGAAGAATTACGGCCTTTGCAAGGAAGAACCGGTAATCTATCCTTTTCTTGTCAAAGAGTATTCTTCCGGGAAACCGGTGTTTGATTTTACACGTTTCAATCCTGCTTTTTTCCGCCATTTGGAGAAACGCATTGATAATCTGAAGCATTTGGGTATCGAAGCGGATTTAATTCTGTTCCATCCTTATGATAAAGGACGTTGGGGATTTGACAGTATGCCGATGGAAGTCAATGTGGCATATATCAAATATCTGACGGCGCGTCTTGCTTCTTTCAGTAATGTGTGGTGGTCATTGGCGAATGAGTATGATTACGTCAAGGCCAAAAACGAAGCAGATTGGAATATTTTGATACGGACTGTTGCCGCGTCAGACCCCTATGGGCATTTATGCTCCATTCATGGGAGTACGGCTACCTATTTCCCTTATTGGATGGAAGAACTGACGCATACCAGTATTCAGGATGAGGCTCCGGTTGAGGATTTCGGACGTGCTTCTATTGTGCGCGGTGTTTACCGCAAGCCGGTCATCTTTGATGAAGTGTGTTATGAGGGGAATCTGGCTTCCCGTTGGGGACGTTTGAGCGGACCTGAAATGCTTCATCGTATTTGGCAAGGATTGATAGCCGGTACATACGTTACGCACGGAGAATGCTACCAGTGGAATACCGGCAGCATGGACACTATTTTCTGGGCAAAAGGCGGAGAGTGGCGGGGTGAATCGTGGAAACGTATTCCTTTTACCCGCAGTCTGCTGGACTCACTGCCGCAACCGTTGCAATTGGCGGATGTAAGCCGTGACCATCGGACAGCTACGGCCGGAGATGGTTATTACTTGATTTATTTCGGCAGGCAGATACAGGATGAATGGTTATTCAATCTTCCGGCAAAGAACGCTTCTTATCAAAAAGTGCGATCCGGTACAAAATATAAAGTGGAAATCATTGATACATGGAATATGACTGTCACTGAGTATCCCGGTACGTTTGAAGTCGGAAAAACGATAGATTACCGGCATTATGATGTGAATCTCCGGAAAGTTCGTTTGCCATTGTTGCCGTATCTGATGTTACGCGTTACGGTAACGAATGAATAACCGCGATGCATGATAATAAGTGGAAGCGGTATGACGCAGATGAGGTAAGTGTACAAAACTACATGGTTTCCGAATATTCATGGCTGCTGTATATCAGGACGTTTATTTATCTTTGTCGAGGATAAACTTAAATATAGGACAACCATGAGAACTTTTTTGACTATTCTTTTATGTACGCTTTTTTATTCCGGTTTTTCATTCGGGACGGATTGGAATGTATATGTCGCCAAGTATCGGCATGATAAAGTTTGCGCTATCAGTTATACCTTTGATGACGGGTTGGCAGAGCACTATACACTGGCAGCTCCGCAATTGGAACAACGGAGTTTTCGCGGAACTTTTTTTGTTAACGGTTCTAAAGTGAATAAGGATGAGCGACGCGTGAGAGATACTACTCGTGTAACGTGGCCTCAATTGAAAGAAATGGCGGAAAACGGGCATGAGATTTCCAATCATGGCTGGGCCCATCGTAATTTTGCCAAATTTCCGTTTGACGTACTCAAGGAAGATATAATGAAAAACGACAGTGCGATATATGCCAATGTCGGTATAATGCCTCGTACATACGCTTATCCCAATAATACGAAGCAAGGAGACGCAATGGAATTTGTTGCTCGAAACCGTGTGGGTACGCGGCTAAAACAACGTTCCGTAGGCAGTAAGCGTACAGCCCGCGATTTGCAGAAGTGGCTGGAAACACTGATTAGGACGGGTGATTGGGGTGTGGGTATGACGCACGGTCTGACTTACGGGTATGATGCTTTCCGAAATCCGCAACTTTTGTGGGAACACTGGGATCAGGTCAAAGCCAATGAAGACAAAGTATGGGTCGGAACTTTCTGTGAGGTTGTTTCCTATCTCAAAGAAAAGGAAGCGATTCATTTGAGGGTAACGGAGAAAAAGAATAAATTATATATCGTTCCGGAATTATCTTTGGATAAGAAACTTTTTACAGAACCGTTGACTATGGTTATTGAGGGGAAAACTATAAAGAAACTTTCCGTCCGACAAGGGAAAAAGAAACTTTCCGTACAACTTCGTTCCGATAAAGCATTTTTCGACTTCGACCCTTTTGGCGATGAAATTATAGTAACTATTAGATAGAAGTTCCCCGTAATACGGAGAAAATCATTACTTTTGCCGTAACGACATCGGAAACTTATGAAAAACATAGAACAAAGAGTCTGCGGGAGAAGAATTTATACCTTTCTGGTAGTGTGTCTTGTTGCACTAATGAATTTGTCGGGTTATGCTTCCGTTAAGGTACATGTACAATATCTGACTACAGCGGACGGATTGTCCAATAATTCTGTCCGTTATATTTATCAGGATAGCAAAGGCTTTATTTGGATGAGTTCACTGAACGGACTGAACCGTTATGACGGTAATTCGTTTCGTACTTTCCTGCCTAAAAATAACGGACGTATTTCACTTGCAGACCGACGGGTCAAGCATTTGTATGAAGATAATAACGGCTTCTTGTGGATATCTACCTCTGCCGATCGTTTCAGTTGTTATGATTTGAAGAAGGATTGTTTCGTGGATTTCACCGGATGTGGGGAACATGAAGACCACTACGGATATATAACCATATTATCTGACGAAGTCTGGTTATGGGGACGGGGGCAAGGCTGTCGGCGTATACAATATAGAGAAGGCAAGTTTGTTTCGGAAGTCTTTAATGCGAAAAGTGGACAGCTCCAATCGGACAATATCCTGTTTGTGTTGCAGGATAGCGGTAAACGGGTGTGGATTGGCACGGATAGAGGACTTTATTATTGGAAAGATAATGCGTTGCAGTGTGTTGATAAGTCACATTATTTCCAGCGTGCCTATCGTTTTAAAGACAAAACCTGCTTTATAACCATCGAAGGTGAAATTTGGACTGCGGATAAGAAGGGGCGGCTTGCCTTTGCGGCAAAGTTGCCGGATGTATCCTCGGGTATGGATTTGCCGGGTAGCTTGTCGGTTGGGAACCAATGGGTTATCTTTACTTCAAAAGGCAGTTTCGTTTTTGATTTGGAGAGCAATGCTTTGAAACCCTCACCACCGGAGTGGAATATTCCCGGCGGTGAAGTTGCTGTAGATAACCGGGGGAATTATTGGGTACACAACAAGACAGGTAAGCTATATTATATTCAGTCGGGAACCGGCGTCGTGAAAGTTTTTCAACTGATGCTCCAAGAAAAGGTGGGGTATATTGATATGGAACGCTATCATGTAGTACACGACTCACGTGATATTCTTTGGATTTCAACTTATGGCAACGGGCTTTTTACCTATGATTTGCGGACTGACGAACTGCGCCATTTCAAAGCGGATGACAGCCGTTCCTCATTGATATCGTCCAATGCCCTGCAATATATCATGGAAGACCGTTCGGGGAGCATTTGGTTGAGTTCCGAGTATACGGGAGTGTCTCATTTGAAGGTAGTGAATGAGGGAGCCGCACAGTTCTATCCGGAGCCGGTGAAATACGATACGGAAACACATGTGAATAATGTTCGTATGCTGGCTGCCGCAACTAATGGGGATATTTATCTAGGTACTCGCGATGGAAAGGTTTATGTATACGATGCTGTACTGTCTTGTCTAAAGGACAAAGCTGTCTATGGCAAAAATATATACGCGCTTTGTGAAGATTCCACAGGTGTCCTTTGGTTGGGAAGTAGGGGTGATGGACTGTATGCGGGAGATAAAAAGTACACTTATCGGGTTGATGATGTGAATTCTCTTGCAGCCAATGAAGTATTTTGTATGTTGCGCGATAGTAAAGGGCGGATGTGGATCGGTACCTTTGGCGGTGGGCTGGACCTTGCCGAACCCGATGGACAGGGCGGCTATAAATTCCGTCATTTCCTCAATGAATACTATTCGCAGAAACGCATACGCGTATTGATTGAAGACAAACAAGGATGGATTTGGGCAGGTACGAGTGATGGTATATTTGTATTCCGTCCTGAGGAATTGTTGGCAAATCCTAAAGCCTATCACCATTATAATTGGAGTAACCGAAGTTTACTGAGTAATGAAGTGCGGCATATAATGCAGGACAGCAAGGGAAATATCTGGATTGCCGAATCCGGTGCGGGGTTCTGTATTTGTACGCCCGGTAATGATTACAGCAAGCTGAATTTTACTCATTATGGTGTAGCCAATGGTTTAGTGAACAGTATGGTACAGGCTTTCGTAGAAGATACGGAAGGTAAAGTATGGATTACTACCGAATATGGAGTTTCCTGCTTTTTTCCTGGCTCAAAGACTTTTGAGAACTACTTCTTCTCCAGCGATATGCTGTGCAATGTATATAGCGAAAGCAGTGCGTTGAGATTGCGGGATGGCAGGATTATTATGGGAACCAATCAAGGACTGACTATCGTTAACCCGTCGCAAGTGGAAAGCGTGCAAAGTATTCCTTCCGTTACTTTCACCGAATTGAAGCTGAACGGTATATCGGTATCTTCCGATGAACCTAATTCACCTTTGGAATATTCCCTTGCTTATGTCCGTGACATTCATTTGAGATATAACCAGAATTCGTTCGGAATAAACTTTTCTACGCTGGATTATTCTACTACGATTCCGCCAAAGTTCAGCTATAAATTGGAAGGGTATGATAAAGAATGGAGTATTCCGTCTACCTTGACTTTTGCAGCCTATAAAAATTTGAAACCGGGTATCTATAATTTGCATGTAAAAGCATGTAATGCTGCAGGACAGTGGGGCGATAAGGATACGATGCTCCGGATTGTTATTGCGCCGCCGTTCTGGCGTACTACTTGGGCTTATCTGCTTTATTTTCTGTTTATAGTTTTTGTGTTCTATACGGTCTATCGTATTATTCGCAACATGAATGATTTGCGTAATAAGATCAAAGTGGAGGAACAGCTTACGGAATACAAGCTGGTATTCTTTACCAATATCTCCCATGAGTTTCGTACTCCGTTGACGCTGATTCAGGCTGCTTTGGAGAAGATGCATCGTGTTGGCAAGATACCCAAAGAAATGGCCTATTCAGTAAAAGTCATGGATAAGAGTACACAACGCATGCTGAGACTTATTAATCAACTGCTTGAGTTTAGGAAAATGCAGAATAACAAGCTTGCTCTTTCGTTGGAAGAAACCGATGTTATAGCGTTCCTTTATGAAATTTATCTGAGTTTCAAGGATGCCGCCGAGTCCAAGAAAATGGACTTCAGGTTTATCCCTTCCGCGGCGTCTTATAAAATGTTCATTGATAAGGGTAATTTGGATAAGGTTATTTATAATCTGCTTTCTAATGCGTTCAAATATACTCCATCGGGTGGGAAAGTAGATTTCTCTATACAGGTGGATGCCGCCGCTCATAAATTAGTTATTAAGGTAACCGATTCCGGTGTCGGTATCCCTAAGGAGAAACGCGACCAGCTTTTCAAACGTTTCATGCAGAGTAACTTTTCCGGTAGCAGTGTAGGGGTGGGGCTTCATCTGACCCATGAATTGGTAAATGTTCATAAAGGGACTATAACGTATGATGAAAATCCCGAAGGCGGTTCTGTCTTTACGGTGGTGCTTTCTACCGATACTTCGGTTTATGAAGAGAAAGATTTTTTGATACCCAACAATGTTCTGCTTCGTGAGGAAGAAATGGCGCAGAAACATTTGTCGGACATGGAAGAGAGGATGGTTTCCGGTATAGGTGAGGATACAGGGCAGGATAAGGAAGAGATACAGGAAGAAGGTCTGCCGGTCGTACCTTTGAATAAACGGAAACTGTTGATTATAGAAGATGATACGGATGTACGTGAGTTCTTGAAAGAGGAGCTTTCCGTTTACTTTGAAGTAATGGCGGAAGCAGACGGTAATGCCGGGTTGGAACGGGCTTACTCGTATGACGCTGATTTGATAATTTGTGATGTCCTGATGCCGGGGCTATCGGGATTCGAGGTTACCGGAAAGTTGAAAAACGACTTTAACACGAGCCATATCCCTATCATTCTGCTTACTGCCTTGAATGCGCCCGAAAGTCACTTGGAAGGGGTGGAAAGCGGAGCGGATGCCTATATTACGAAACCGTTCAGTACAAAGCTATTGCTGGCACGCGTATTTAAGCTGATTGAGCAACGGGATAAACTGCGTGAGAAGTTCTCGAGCGACCTTTCCATGATACGTCCGGTGATATGCACGACAGATAAGGATAAAGAGTTTACCGATAAGCTGACACGTATCGTGGAGGAACAATTGGATAATCCTGATTTTACTGTGGATGATTTTGCTTCTATGATGGCATTGGGACGAACCATATTTTACAGGAAGGTGAAAGGAGTTACCGGTTATGCGCCCAAAGAGTATCTGCGTGTAATGCGTATGAAGAAAGCGGCGGAGTTGTTACTGAAGACGGATGCCACTGTTGCGGAAGTGGCTTATCAGGTAGGCATCAATGATCCTTTCTATTTCAGTAAATGCTTCAAGACGCAATTCGGGGTGTCTCCTTCAACTTATCAAAAGAACAAAGACGGTATATCACAAGCTTGATAATGGTTGTTTTGTGACATTCCGTCTGCTCTTGCATGGTTATTTAGAGAATAGCAATATACCCGTTGCTTCGCCTTTTTGGAAATGGATGTTGTAATACATTCCATTGATGTCTTCTATGAGCAATGCGTCGAGACGGATGGTTTGCAGTTTCTTTCCTGCTTCGGATATCTTTAAAATACCGTTTGTCTTTTCTCCTGCTCCCGAACCGCCGTCCCATGAGAGATGGTATTGGCATTTTTGATGGAAATTGCTAAGGGCGACGCGGTTGGCAAAGCGGGTAATACTCCAACCGTTGTCCGCTTCCAGCTGAAATGAACTCCCTTCCCAGAAGAATGAGGGAGTGACTTCCTGAGGTGAGGAGATGTTACCGTCGTCCTCTTTGCAGGCGGTGAGAACTGCTGATAAGATGATAAACTGAAAGGCGATAACGAATGTATGGATGATTCTTTTCATGATTATGCTATTTATAAACTTTATTTGTGTAGGGTAAGTTTCACGATGCCGCCTTGAGTAGAGGTCGCTTTCAGATTCAGTTTGCCGTTATATGCGGATAGGTCGACAGTTCCGTTACTCATTTTCACTTTTTGTCCGTTGATGTAGAAAGCGGTAAATTCCTCCGCTCCCGGTCCTTCTATGCTGGCAATGCTGTTATTTACATGAATGGCGGCTTCCATGAGCCAGTCTTTCTCACCAATTATTGTATTGTCATCGACTCCGTCATTGTCTTCATCGGTAACAGGGGCTTCGAACGAATATCCTATCCGGGTGGCGTAAAGCCGGCTGCTTTCCGAGGGTTGCAGGAATGTAATGTCCGGCAGGCTGCCGTCTGCTTTGCGCTCTGCTGTTAGCTGGCCAGCATCCAGACTAAGGAAATCTGTTTCTGTAAGTATCATAACCGTAGGCAGAAAACTGTTATTGGCTGTTTGACACAGACTTTCATTAATGTCGATGATATGTTTCTCCGCACTTCGCGGACTGTACGAGAGATTGTTTTTTAGGATATGTCCGTATCCGGCTACATCAACAGCTTCTTCTATCGATTTACGGTTGAGCATGCAATAGTTGGACGGGTTCTTATATCCGCTGTTGTTGGACCAAAGAATGCCGCCCGGGTGATGATTGGCATAAAAACCTTTGTTGCTGTTGTAATAAGCTATACAGTTTTTTACTTCGTGCATCGGTATGATTTCAGGGGCTTTGGGACTGTCACTCATGCCGTAGCCACCCGCCTTGAAACCGGTACCGTCTCCCGCTTTGGCGGAGGTGCTGCCCGGCCGGTAACCGTTGTAAAAAGACCAGCAGTGGTCTATCACAACGGCTTGGCCGGAGTTGATGAGGTCGAAGCCGTCGTCACTGTTCCACCACGCACGGCAACCTCTGAATACATTACCGCTTCCATTGTTGTCGGGGTGTCCGCCGAAGCCGTCCACATTACCGCCCCTGCCACCGTCCGAAACGGTATCGTAGTTATTGTAAGCGTCGCAGTTCAGTATCAGGTTGTCAGCTCCTTTCACCAGATAAAAACCGATTCCCATGCCATCGTGCATGGACAGGTTCTCATAGATATTGTTATTGCCGCCCCGGTTGCTGAAACATTCAGATTGGGTATGCCCGACAAGGGTGACTTGTGTACCTACTACTTCGATATTCTTGAAATGCAGGTAGGAGCCGCTGACATAGAACACGCTGACACGCTTCTCGAAGGGCTTTACTTGAGAGAGGTCGAATATCGGACGTTCACCCGGATAACCGAAGTAACAGATACGGTGTTCGTTGTCCGTTCCGCTTTTATCCATCAGGAATACGCAGGCGTAGATTTTTTCTCTTTCTCCCATAATTTGCGACTCTTCCATGATATATCTCCCGCCGCGGATATATACTATATCGCCGGCTTTTACTTCCGCCTGCGCACGCGCCAGCGTAGCGAAAGGAGAATCGATGCTGCCCGTATTGGCATCGTCGCCGTTGGTTGCCACATAGTATTCTTTGGCCGTCAGCATTATCGGCAGGCAAAGTAAAAGGAATATTGTTTTTAATCTTTTCATGATGACAGATGTTATTGTTATGGTATATGGCGGCCTATTTTGAAACGTTTGTTTGCCGGTAGGAATACTACCTGATTTATTTTTGTTTTAACCGGCATCCTCTGAATACGCCTTTTAAGTCCGGTCCGAAGTAGAATCCGGGTTGGGTAGGCTGGTTATATCCTACATTTTGAGTGGCTATGCTGATACGGTATACAGGGTCTTCAAGGAATGTGTGAAAACGATACTCTGTGGGAACGGTACTTACGTATAGGCGTAATGCCGTGTTGTCGGTGGTGCGTAACAATACTTCTTCACGCCAGTCACCTATGATGTCACCTTGCAGGCATGGATTGGATTTTGTACCGTTATTGCCGGCTGTACCTTCGAAAGTGACAAGCGGTGTGCATGTTTCCACTCTCCAGTTATATTTGCTGATGATATTCTTGTCGAGCATCTCCCGTAGTAAATCTCCGTCCCACCATACGGCCATGTTCATCGGGAGCTTCTTTACTTTGGGAGCCACGATTTCTCCTTTGATATTGCGTATGCCTTCGGAACGTGCCGACCACATCTCTACGCCGGGGTGGGTTGGGTCGATATCGGCTGCCATGCAACGCCCTACGTCCGTATGATGCGGTAGCTGGAAAATGATTTTCCCTGTGGCTGCATCTCTGAAGGTAGAGCCGTCTTTCTTATTTTCATGGCACGCCCATATCTGCAGCCGCGGATTGGACGGGTCGAATTGTGTGAGGTGCAGTGCGTCACCGTGTCCCATGCCGGTGGAGTACAGTCCTTTCCCGTTGTGGTCTACGGTCATGGAACCGTAGACTATCTCATCACAGCCGTCGCCGTCTATGTCTGCTACACGCAGGTTGTGATTACCTTGACCGGCAAAATTCTCATTGCCCGGTTCATTCGTATCAAAGGTCCAGGAGTTCGTCAGATTCTTTCCGTCCCAGTTGAAAGCGGCAAGGACGGTACGGGTATAATAACCGCGGCACATGACTACACTGGGATGGATACCGTCCAGATAGGCGATACATGCAAGGAAACGATCGCTACGGTTGGCACGATTATCGCCCCAGCCTTTCAACTCATTTCGTTGGGGAATGTAGTCGATGGACTGCAAGGCTTCTCCCGTCATGCCGGAGAATACGGTGAGGTATTCTTTTCCTTTAAAGATACGTCCTTGATTACGGAGTCTCGGTTCGGGTGTTCGGGTATCTCCTTTCTTCTTTCGGGGAGTATACATCTCTCCCGGTTCACGATAGTCGGCGGTGGCATCACCTATGATATTGCCTTTACCGTCTATGCTTCCGTCGGCTGTACGCATTACTACCTCGGCCTTGCCGTCATTGTCCAAATCATAGACCATAAACTGTGTGTAATGGGCACCGGCACGGATGTTCTTTCCGAGGTTGATGCGCCATAGTTGTTCGCCATTCAGGCGGTAACAGTCTATCAGCACCTCACCGGTATAGCCGTCGTGAGCATTATCGTGGGAATTGCTCGGATCCCATTTCAAGATGATTTCATATTCCCCGTCTCCATCTATATCGCCTATTGAGGCGTCGTTGGGCGAATAGGTATAAGTATCTCCCGCAGGAGTGACGCCGTTTGCAGGTTTGTTCATCGGTATCCGGATATAACCTGTCGGGGCATTGGCGGGCAGGGTATAACGGCCGTTCTTATGATTGGTCTCTTTTCCTTTTACAACAGGGCGCACTTCATAAGTTGCAGCATTCCGGCTTGTGTACGCGTCATTATATAAGGTGCCGGTACTGACCGGTTGCGAGGTGATTTTTTCCCCGTTACGATATACGTTGAACTCGGTATCCATAGGGTCGGATGAGAGGTATCTCCATGAAATGGTGACGGTAGAAGCGTCTTTGCGGATAGCGACTACACCACGTCCGAGATTTTCACGTTGCAATTTCTTGTAGTTGTAGTTAGTCTGGGCGTTTAAGCTTATAGTAATAATCAGCATGAATGCGATTAGATAATACAGGTGCTTTCTCATATCTTTTTCAGTTCTTGGGTTACGGGAATATTGTTTTTCGAGGTCAAAAGTAACGGATATTTTTCTATTAATTATGTATATATGTACACAATACATGGAAAAAGAACGCTTTTGGGGCAGTGGATGAAATTACATGCAAAGTGAATAAATGTCATGGCTGGTTTGGGAGACATTGTTTACATTTGCAACAGAATCAGCGAATAAACATGGCGGTTTAACTTTAATAATCTAATAAATATTTAATATCATGAAGATGAAAAAGATTCTTTTGACAAGTGCTGTTGCAGTAGCCCTGCTAAGCGGCTGTAATAACGATTATGACGGGCAAGATATTGCAGGGTCTAAACTGATAGTGTCGGCCAGTATCGATCAGGTGAACACGCGCGTGAGCGATGACGGTATTGCTTGGACGGTAGGTGATGCAATCGGTGTAAGCGATAATCTCTCTAATCCGAATCTGAATATCAAATATGTGGCAGGTAGTGTTACCGGTGAATTCTCCAGTACTACAGGAATTTATATTTTAGGTAATGATGAGGTTGAATATACTGCTTATTATCCGTATACAGGTAATGAAAATATATCCGCAGGAGTACTTGATTTTAAGATTGTTGATGAAGCAGGTAAGTATGTAGGCCATAATGCGATAGATTTTATGTATGCTAAGGCAACTGCTTCGCGGAGTAATCCGAATGTAGCCTTTAAATTCAAGCATCAGATGAGTAAAGTGAGTCTGAATATTGCGAATGGCGGCGCTGCTGAAACTAAAGCGGAAGCTTCTATCTCCTATACATTGCAGGGAGTTATTATTGATGGAACTTTCGATACTGCTACCGGTGAAGTGAAACCTGGATCTACTAAAGGAAGTGTAAAGGTGGAAACTACATTAGGTACTACCTCTTCTATTATTTTACCACCGGTAGTTGCCGAAAGTGAAGCGGAGCCTATTCAATTGGTTATTGAGGTAGGAGATAAAATCTATGCAGGAAGTTTGAAACCTGCTTTGGATAGTTCTCAGGAATACCAGTATACTGTTGATTTGAGTAAGACGGAAAGTGGTGAAAAGTTACAGATTGATTCTCCGACTATTGATGGATGGACACCTAATGTTGAAGAGAATATCGGTGTGGAAGAAGAGGTTAATTATAATCCTACGCTGGAGATAGGGGATTTCCTTTGTAAGGATGGTACGACTATTGATAAAGATTATGAACTGGGAGAATTGGAACAGGAGATAAAGAACAATATTATTGCTGTTGTATATTATGTTGGGTCAATAGTGGATGATATTGCATTACAACGTGATTATTCAATGTGCAACAAAGGTCTAGCTGTAGCTTTAAACAATGCAAATAGTGAATTGTCATCTTTTGCAACAGCAAAAGATGGTATTGTTAATAATTGGCTAGCTACGCAATCTTATGTGGGAAATTATTTAGGAACAATGGATGGAGGAACGCCTGTGCCTACTGTTCAAATGATACAAGGATATAATAATACAACAGTTTTTTATTTGTCATCTAAAGATGAGGATCTTGTGGATATTGGTAAAACAGCTTGGTCAAAACAATCTGATAATATGATTGCAGCTTTGACGCAGTATAGAGAAGATAATCCTATTTCCACAATAGAGATTACTGATTGGTATTTACCTTCGTGGAAAGAATTGGATATTATACGGGAAAATTATGATATAGTATCTGCTAGCATTATAAAAGCAGGAGGAGAATTGCAAAAAAATGAGAATTATGAACAAAGTATGGATTGGTTCTATTGGTCGAGTTTAGAACGGAATGCCTCTAATGTTTGGGGTTCCCCTTTGACATCATCTACTAGCAATCAGTTCCTTGGTAGAAATAGTAAAAAAGGATATTTCCGCTTTGCCGTAGCTTTTTAATCATTGAATTATGAAAAGAATATTTGTTTATTCTCTGCTGCTTGTGGCAAGCTCTTTGCTTGCCCAAGCTCAAACTTTCAAATTCGATTTCTCGTCTGATAAGAAAGAACAAGAAGGCTTTACCCAAATAACTCCCTCAACTTTGTTTAATAATGATTCGGGTTATGGTTATGACTTTCAGCCTGCTTGGGACGGTAAAAGTAACGCGCCTTTCTTTTTCTCGGTAAATGTTCCTGATGGCAATTATAGAGTGACTGTAACATTGGGAAGTAAAGACTCTGCCGGCAGTACCACAGTTCGTGGTGAATCACGCCGTCTTTTCATTGAGAACCTCGACACAAAGAAAGGAGAACTCGTAACGGAGACTTTTACAATTAATAAACGTAATACCGTTATTAAGGGTAATCAGAAAGTAAAAATCAAGGAACGCGAGAAGAAGAAACTGAATTGGGACGATAAACTGACCTTGGAGTTTAATGGTGATGCTCCCCGTTTATCTTCTTTAGTGATTGAAAGGGTTGACAAGGTTCCTACTGTATTTCTTTGTGGTAATTCAACGGTCGTTGATAATGATAATGAGCCTTGGGCAAGCTGGGGACAAATGATTACCCGTTTCTTTACGGATAAAGTTTGTATAGCCAATTATGCCGAATCGGGGCTTTCTGCCAATACTTTCATCGGTGGAAAACGTTTGGATAAACTATTGACCCAGATGAAAAAAGGCGACTACTTGCTGATAGAATTCGGTCATAATGACCAAAAACAGAAAGGACCGGGTAAAGGAGCTTACTATTCTTTCTCCTATTATATCAAACAGTTTATTGATGAGGCTCGTCTGAAAGGAGCTTATCCGGTGTTGGTTACGCCAACTCGCCGCCGTCAGTATGATAAGAATGGCAAAATCAAGGATACGCATGCCGATTATCCTGCCGCTATCCGGGATATTGCCGTACGTGAGAATATCCCTGTCATTGACTTGCAGGACATGACAAAAGTATTATGTGAAACAATGGGGGTAGAAGAATCCAAGCATCTCTATGTACATTATCCGGCAAATACTTATCCCGGACAAACTCAGGAACTGAAAGATAACACACATTTTAATACTTTTGGAGCTTATGAGGTAGCAAAATGCGTAATTGAGGGAATGAAGAAAGCAAATCTTCCTATTGTGAAAGATTTAAAAGCAGATTATGCTAACTTTGACCCCGCAAAACCGGATAAATTCAAGAATTTTAAATGGAACCTGTCACCATTTACAGAGATAGAGAAGCCGGATGGAAATTAAAGAATAACAACTTAAATACATAAAATCATGAAAAAGGTAATTTTTACATTGGCATTGGCTGCATTTGCTTTTACCGGAAATGCACAGATTTTGAAAAAAGACTTATTGCAAGGATATAAAGATGGTGACAAATTGGAGAAATCGGTTTATAGTGAGAAAACGGCGCCAATTGCCATAAATACATGGTGTGGAGCATTTTCTTCAAAACCTAATACCAATCCAAGTCCTACCATAGGTAAAGAGCTTGTTTACGAAGGATATGCAGAAAAGGGCCCGTCTATTAGCATAGGCGGTTATCCTGCCGGTACGAAAGGCGCTCGTTTCAGTATCTACTCCATGACTGATGGAAAGCAATATGGTCGCGGTACATTCTACTTGTCTTGCTTAGTAAACTTCTCCAAGCTCGGAGCAAGTGGTATGGCAGACTTTTTGGGAGTAAGCGCCAGCTATGTGGGCGGTAGCAACCGCGCCAATATTTATGTGGCTCGTGAGGGTAGCGATAGAATCCGTTTCGGAACGAGTCTGTTGAAAGTGAAGGCTGAAACAACCATGGCTTACGATTATGATAAAACTCACTTACTGGTGTTGAAACTGGATTATGCCAATCAGAAAGTGTCTTTGTTTGTTGACCCTGAACTGACTGCGGAAGAGCCGGCAGAGGCCTCATGTGTTGCCGAGGGAGATGCGGAAAATGTATTGAAACATGCCATCCGTTCCATTTCTTTCAGAAACCGTAGCGGTTTCATTGGCAATGTAGGTAATTTCCGTTGGTGTAACAGTTGGGCGGGAGTAATTGCAGAATAGAGAGTAATTTATGAAACATATTATAGCAAGTTTGCTTATAGCATTTGCCGGCTCGTTGGCCGTAGTGGGACAAAACCACTCGGTCAGCTTGTCCGGCAAATGGGCTTTTCAAATAGACCGTGAGGATAAAGGTGTCCGTGAAGAGTGGTTTAATAAAACCTTGAACGACCGGATAAATCTGCCCGGGTCAATGCCCGAAAAACTGAAAGGGGATGATGTAACCGTCCGTACCAAATGGACAGGGAGCCTTTATGATAGCTCTTACTATTTCAACCCTTATATGGAAAAGTACCGTATAGACGGTCAGGTTAAACTGCCTTTCTTCCTGACGCCGGATAAGCATTACGTTGGGGTGGCATGGTATCAGAAGAAGGTGACGGTTCCTGATAACTGGAAAGGAGAACGGATCGTACTCTTTCTGGAGCGTCCCCATATAGAAACTACCGTGTGGATTAATCATCGGGAAGTCGGTATGCGGAACAGTCTTTGCGTGCCTCATGTGTATGACCTGACTTCTTATGTCACTCCGGGAAAAAGTTGCTTGGTGACTATTCGTGTGGACAACCGGATTAAAGAGATTAACGTAGGTCCGGATTCGCATAGTATCACAGACCAGACACAAGGTAATTGGAACGGTATTGTCGGTAAAATAGAGTTGCAATCTACACCGGAAGTATTTTTTGAGGATATACAGGTATATCCCGACCTTGCAGGAAAGAAAGCTCTTGTACGTATGAATGTGCGGGCATCTTCTTCAGCAAAAGGGGAGATAGCTCTTTCAGCGAGGAGCTTTAATACGAATGTCAACCATGAGATTGCTCCGGTATACCAAACCGTTACTGTGCGAAAAGGTGATAATCCGCTTGAAATGGAACTGCCGATGGGACAGAATTTTCTGACGTGGGATGAGTTCAGTCCGGCTCTCTATCGTTTAACGGCAACTTTGAAGAATGGAAAACAAATAGAAACGAAGCAGGTACAATTCGGGATGCGCGAATTTACGATAAACGGTAAATGGTTTTATGTAAACGGGCGTAAGACGATGTTGAGAGGTACAGTTGAAAACTGTGATTTTCCGTTAACGGGGTACGCTCCGATGGATGTTGCTTCTTGGGAACGTGTATTCCGTATTTGCCGTAGCTATGGATTGAATCATATGCGGTTCCATTCTTTCTGTCCACCGGAAGCGGCCTTTATTGCTGCTGACCTTGTAGGCTTTTATCTTCAACCCGAAGGGCCGAGCTGGCCTAATCACGGCCCGAAGCTGGGGAATGGACAACCTATTGACAAATATCTGATGGATGAAACCATTGCGCTGACGAAAGCGTATGGTAACTACGCTTCCTACTGTATGCTTGCTTGTGGCAACGAGCCTTCCGGGCGTTGGGTAAATTGGGTGAGTAAGTTCGTGGATTATTGGAAAGCGACAGATCCCCGTCGTGTATATACAGGAGCGTCGGTTGGTGGCAGTTGGCAGTGGCAACCGCATAATCAGTATCACGTAAAGGCCGGTGCGCGGGGATTGACATGGGCGGAACGGCAACCGGAAAGCATGTCGGATTACCGTGCCAAGATTGATACGGTGAAACAACCTTACGTTTCGCATGAGACAGGGCAATGGTGTGTGTTTCCTGATTTTAATGAAATCCGTAAATACACCGGAGTAAATAAAGCCCGGAATTTTGAGATATTCCGAGATATACTGGAAGATAACGATATGAGTGGTCAAGCTCATGATTTCATGATGGCGTCGGGTAAGTTACAAGCTATTTGTTACAAGCATGAAATAGAGAAAACATTACGTACGCCCGATTATGCGGGTTTTCAACTATTGGCATTAAATGATTATTCCGGCCAGGGAACGGCATTGGTGGGAGTGCTTAACGTATTTTTCGAGGAAAAAGGTTA
>UMCO01117365.1_pt1 | contig 17661 bp, 19 predicted proteins | sample 1964251 | NCBI WGS metagenome assembly UMCO01 (sample SAMEA4835970, study PRJEB28245) | human gut metagenome | biome: gut microbiome; material: fecal sample | place: Denmark | collected 2008
TTTATTTCATCATTGTTATGGAAAATGGTGCTGTAAATTTCATGTTTATAGAATTAAGAAAATCGGTATTTATAGGGGAGATAATGTAATGGAGAAAATAAAAAAATATATTCCAAGAATTATATTATTAGATACTATTATTTACACATTAATAATTGTTACTTTATACTTAATATTATCTTTCTGTAAATTAATGTTTAGAGAATGGATATATATAGTATCTGCAATAATAATTATGTTTGGTTTTGTTGCTGGAATAATACAATTACTTTTAAAGATTAAGAAAAAAATTGTAAAAGTTATTCTAATAAGCATATTTGTTATGTTATTTTTACTATCTACTCCAATAATTTATTTTTTTGGAGCATTTGGCTATACCCCTGAACATGTTGTCGAAAAGGATGGGCAAAAGTTTGTTGCATATGTGAATGGATTTAATAGAACTTATGTGAATTACTATGATTATAAAAATATATTTGTAGTTGGAAATCAAAAAAGAATAGAAGAATATTATGGCAAGGGTGGATTTGATCCAATAGAGAACCAATATGGATATGAATATAATGTTGAAAATACAACTTATTATGATGAAAACGGTAAAATTATTAAAACGAAACCATAAAAATTCGGTTGACGAGTTGAAAGTAAGGGACACTTCTTGTCCGAAGGGCAAGAAGGTGGAAGATATACAGTATATTCTTGAACAAGTTCAAGACTCATCGCTCGCAAAAGTGCTCGTTAAATTCAAATTTATAGAGATAATACAAAAATTATTTTTGCATAAAATAAGAATCCTGCCGGCAGGATTCTCCGCCTGCGGCGGGTCGTTCCTGCGACATCTTTCGTCTCCGTTTCGCTCAGATATCGTAGCTTTGCTGCAAAAAGAAAAATTGAATTTGTAAAGAAATCAGCAGGGGTTGAAAAAAGGAATCGAGAAATCGGTTCTTTTTTTAGTTTGCGCGCCATGGGCGCTCTGACGGGTGCAAGTCCCGAACGCGCCTAGATAGTGGGAAGCGGGTGGCAGGATTATGGGGAAAACGGTATTTATGAATGCACTTTCCGTGATATTGAAAACTCGGCTACAGGCGGCAAAAAATGAATATTTCTTTAATTTTGGAATCATACTATTTACATTAATGAAAGACTAAGGTAATCTTTTGAAAAGTATTCACAGAGTACGAATAATAAGAAATGAGGTAGATTGAAGATGAAGAAAAAAATAATTATGATTGTGGCTTGCGTGATGTGCTGTGCTGGATTATTTGGCGGCTGTGGACAGTCCGGGATGAAGCAGGATAATACTGCAATAAGCAATAGCGAAGAGGGAAAACAGGAAGGAACAACAGAAGAAAAAGAAGTGACCGGAACGATTGATGAGATAAAAGATTTCATGTTTGTCGTTACAGATGAGAATGATACACCATATAGCTTTACTTTTGAGGAAAAGCCGGAAGGACTGGAGAATGTCAGCAACGGAGATACTGTGACTGTAAGATATACCGGAACAATTTCAGAGGTAGATCCGTTTGAGGGAGAGGTAATATCTGTTGAAAAGGCACAATAAGGCCAGAAAAGCGATTGAATTATCAGCGGTTATTATACTCGCATCTGCGATACTGGGAGCCTGTGCAGAAAACGTACAGAAACAGAAGATACCTGCCGCAACTTATATGGGCGGGAAGGCTTCCATTACCGGGATCTGCAAGGAATTGGACGCTGCAGGAGCTTCCCATGTAGATTTATTTCAGGAGTGGGTGGTCGATTTTGCGGATTCTGCGGGCAAGAATGCAAAGCTGGAGGATGCCTGGTCAGATCCTGCGAAGATGAAAGCAGATATCGTAAAATGTATGGATGGCTGGGAACAGAATCATGATTATTCAGACGCTGACTGCAGGATGACAGCGTTCCTTTTGCTGGATGGGATGCTTTGCTCGGAGTCAACAGAAGGCAATTATACAGGCACATATTTAATGTTTGACACGGAAGCGATAGATAACGTGGACAGATATGAAATCATAAAAAAGAATAGGGATATGTTTACTACACTCTATGGCGAAAAGCGTGTAACAGAGGGCAGCTCTCCGGAAACTGTGTTTTCCGACAGCTGGAAATATCATGGATTTCAAATAAATAGTGACAGGATATCTCTTCTTAGTATCGTGATATATGACCCGTATTCTGAGGTTGTTTTCGTAGGGCATACCGGCATACTGATAAAGTACAGTGACTATTATTTATTTGTAGAAAAGATCGCCTTTGAACAGCCCTATCAGGCGACAAAAGTGCATACTGTAGATGAATTGCTCAATATCATGTCATTAAGAGCGGAATACTTCGGAGAAGAGGGGGAAGCCGGACCATTTGTATATAATAATGGAGAATATATTGGAACGTTAAAGAAAAATATTGACATGGCAGAAAAAATACCCTATAATCGTTCTAAATAGAACGATTATAGGCGGGGTTGAGATGTATTTCTGGGATAAACATAAAACAATTACAGGATATTATGAACTGTTATCCGGCGAGGTATGCGACCGGTACGGGTTAACACAGATGGAATATGATATACTGATGTTCTTACATAACAATCCACAGCATAATACCGCAGCAGAGATTGTAAAGGTGAGGAAATCAACAAAATCCCATGTATCAACTTCACTGAAAAAATTGGAAAATGAAGGTCTGATTGAAAGAATACAAAGCGAAAATAATAAAAAGCATATTGAAATTGTTTTATTAGACAAGGCAGAGTTGATTGTGGAAGCCGGAATAAATGCACAAAAAAAGTTCGCAAAAAATGTATTAAGCGGGTTGACAGAAGAAGAAATACATATGTGTATCAATGTATTTGATAAGATCTGTAACAATGCAGAAGAACATTTGAGAGACTACAGGGAGAATGCAAATGAGAACTAAATTTTGTGTAAAGAAAAAACATTACTGTTGATTGCAGGCATTGTCTGGATGATAGCAGGAGTTATTTTTACCAGAAATTATTTGTTTTACAGCCGATTGATGAAAAAGGGGCAGGACTAACGATGAAAGAAAACAATTACAAACCACAGATCCCAGATGTGATGGAAGCAATATTTGATGCAGCGTATTTGACTTTTGATCTGGTTGCTGCAATGCTTTTTTTCATATTTTCAAAGGGAAATATGTTATTTATTCTTTATGGAATATTAACATTGACACTTTGCGGAGGGGATGCTTTTCATCTGGTACCGAGAATTATCAGGGCAGTACGTGGAAGTAATGATAAAATAAAGCGGCAGCTGGGAATCGGACTGCAGGTATCGTCTGTTACAATGACAGTATTTTATATTATTTTGATGTATATCTGGAAGCTTACATTTCCGGAATTTAAAATACCGGTGGTAATTGAAGTTGTTGTATGGATATCAGCGGTTGTCAGAATTGTGATATGCCTGTTCCCGCAGAACAACTGGTGCACAGATGAAGGAAATATGAGATTATCTATTATCAGAAATACAGTTTTTGCAGTTACTGGTACAGGGATAATTATTTTATATTTAATTTCGGGAAATACCTATGGATATCATATGACAAGGATGGCTGCGGCTATTATTATTTCATTTGGCTGTTATCTTCCAGTAACGTTATTCAGTAAAACAAAACCAAAAGTAGGACTATTAATGATTCCGAAGACCTGTGCATATATGTGGATTATTGTAATGGGACTACAGATTTTGTCGGAATATTAAAAATGCGATGGAAAACAGCAAAATATCTGATGTGGCTATGTAGCTGGATTTGTGATAATTTCAGAAAAGCACAGAACAAAAAGCTTGCATTTTGAGAACAGGCGTGTATAATAAAGCTGTTATAAAACAGACCATTACGAAGTGATAAGGATAATGAAAAAGGGGTGCTCGCACAGGCGGGCTGAGAGTAAGCGGATGCTTTAACCCAGAACCTGATTTGGATAATGCCAACGTAGGGAGATAATAAGTCACAAGCATTTTTTGTGCAGGAATCTTTGCGTTGGATTCCTGCACTTTTTTGGTTCTTTGCGCCGTAGGGCAGCAGCAGAAAAATGATATATCACAGCGGCAGATTGGGGGCACCACCTTAGGTCGCTATATAAAATTAATGCAGAGGAGGATTTTATGTACACAGCATTAACAATCGCTGGAAGTGATTCCAGTGGAGGCGCCGGCATCCAGGCAGATATTAAGACAATGACCGCCAACTGCGTATACGCGATGAGTGCGGTCACGGCTTTGACTGCCCAGAATACGACCGGCGTAACAGATATTATGGAAGTAACTCCAAAATTTTTGGCAGAGCAGCTGGACAGTATTTTTACGGATATTTATCCGGATGCAGTAAAGACCGGAATGGTCTCATCCAGTGAACTGATAGAGACGATTGCGGACAAACTGACAGAGTATCACGCAAAAAATATTGTGGTAGATCCTGTCATGGTGGCAACGAGTGGAGCAAGGCTTATCAGCGAGGATGCCATCGGCACATTGAAAAGTAAATTATTGCCCCTTGCAACTGTTATCACTCCGAATATCCCGGAAGCAGAAGTTCTTTCCGGAATGGAGATTAAAACAGAAGCAGATATGGAAAAAGCAGCAGAAATCATCTGTAACACCTTAGGCTGTGCAGTTTTATTAAAGGGCGGACATCAGTTAAACGATGCTAATGACCTTCTTTTCCAGAAAGGAAAAGAACCGGTATGGTTTCACGGGAAGAGAATTGACAATCCCAATACCCATGGAACAGGCTGCACGCTTTCTTCTGCGATTGCATCGAATCTTGCAAAGGGAAGGGACTTAGAAACTTCCGTCAGGTATGCCAAAAATTACATTTCCGGCGCACTTGCCGCCATGCTTGACCTTGGAAAAGGAAGCGGTCCCATGAACCATGCATTTGCAGTCGAAGGAGAGTACAAAGGATGAATAAAAAGAGAACTTCCGTTTTTTCAAACGGACTAATCTGGTTTGGCGCAGGCGTATCTCTGGCGGAAATACTGACAGGTACTTATTTTGCACCGCTTGGTTTTGGAAAAGCAATGGCAGCAATCCTGCTCGGACATCTGCTCGGCGGTCTTATGATGTTTGCGGCAGGAATGATCGGAGCGAAAGAGCGCAAAAGCGCCATGGAAACTGTAAAAATGAGCTTCGGCGAGAAGGGAAGCCTTCTTTTTGCCGTATTAAATGTGTTGCAGCTTGTTGGATGGACGGCGATCATGATCTATGACGGCGCACTTGCAGCGGATGGTGTGTTACATATTGGAAACTGGGTGTGGGCGCTCGTCATTGGTGTTCTGATTATTGTCTGGATTTTCATTGGGCTGACCAATCTCGGCAGGCTAAATACGGTTGCCATGACAGCACTTTTTATTTTGTCACTGGTACTATTTAAAGAGATCTTTTTTAATTCAGATTTTGTGATGCTGATTACAGCAAGTGATGACACAATGACGTTTGGTGCGGCGGTAGAACTTGCGGTAGCAATGCCGCTTTCCTGGCTGCCGCTTATCAGCGATTATACAAGAGAAGCAGAAAAGCCGTTTGCAGCAACACTTGCCAGTGTGCTTGTCTACAGTCTGGTCAGCATTTTTATGTACATGATCGGCATGGGAGCGGCTATTTTTACCGGTGAATATGACATTGCACAGATTATGTTAAAAACCGGTTTCGGCGTTGTCGGACTTCTTATTATTGTATTTTCCACGGTTACAACCACCTTTCTGGATGCTTACTCTGCAGGAGTTTCCAGTGTTTCCATTTCTTCAAAGATTCAGGAAAAATGGGCGGCGATCGTTGTTACCGTGATCGGAACGGCTGCAGCGATTGTGTATCCCATGGATAACATTACAAACTTTTTATATCTGATCGGTTCTGTTTTTGCTCCGATGATCGCAGTACAGATCGCAGATTATTTCATTTTAAAGAAGGCAGATGCCGAAAAATCTGCTTTCCAGTGGCGTAATCTGGTGGTATGGCTTGCCGGTTTTATAATTTACCGCATATTGATGCAGGTGGATACACCGGTCGGAAATACACTGCCGGATATGGTGATCACAGTCATTCTCTGCCTGATTGTGGAAAAAGCTGCGGGGGCATCACACAACAGAAAAAGAGGATGAAAAATGAAGAAACTGAATTTAAAGAAATTGACGGTCACAGCAATCTTAGCAGCGGTAGCAGTGGTGGGAAGCTTGTTTTCCTTCCCGGTATTCGGTTCCAAATGCGCACCGGTACAGCATCTGGTAAATGTTTTATGCGCGGTTACCGTAGGACCATGGTGGGCGCTGGCACAGGCTTTTATTGCGTCGCTGATCCGTAATCTGCTGGGACTGGGAAGCCCTCTGGCATTCCCGGGAAGCATGTGTGGTGCATTGCTTGGCGGACTTCTTTATAAGTACGGGAAGAAACTTCCGTTTGCCTATCTCGGCGAGGTGGCAGGAACCGGAATCATTGGAGGAATGCTTTCTTATCCGGTGGCATATCTTGTCATGGGGAATAAAGCAGCGGCGTTATTTACGTTTGTTGTTCCGTTCCTGATTAGTACCTGCGGTGGAACACTCATTGCCATTATCATTACGCTGCCGCTGAAGAAATCAGGCCTGCTTGGCAGAATGAAGGAAAGCTTAGAAGAATAAAAATGTCGAAGGCTCTGCTACTTAGAGCGATATGTAAGACAGATGCATGAATCATTTTTCAAGTGTTAGATGAACGCTAACATTTGTCAGGAAAAACAGGAACAGAAAAAGAAAAGCAATCGGGGAAGCTCGGTTGCTTTTTTATGCCATAAAAGGGGATCTCCTTTAATTTTCTTGTCAAGCTTTCTATAAGCGGATATAATATATTTGTAGGAGTTATAAGCATTTGCAAGGGGTGGAACTTTAGGATGAAGGAGAAAAAAACGCAAAAGAAAATCCAAATAAGCATTCGTGCAAAAATCTTAGTTGGAATGGTTGTATGTACACTGATTGTAGCAAATCTCAGCGGCTGGTTTCTTATGAATCAGGCAAAAACGATGCTGCTTGAGCAATGCAAGCAGAACGCAGGAAGCTCTGCCAAAATCGCAGCACAGAGAATCGATGGGGATCTGTTGGAGCAGCTGCAGGCAGGTGACGAGGGATCTGCGGATTATGAGGAAATCCTTAGTCAGCTGCAGGAGTTTTTGTGCGGGGATGAGATCAAGTATATCTATACGATGCGGATGAACGGGGATACGCTGGAGTTTATTGTAGATGCCGATACCGAGGAGGGCGCGGCTATCGGAGAAGCATACGAGATTTATGACGAAATCGCGGAAGCATTCGATGGAAATGTCACCGTAGACAGCGAGATGACTTCTGACGAGTGGGGCGACTTTTATAGCGCATTTGCTCCGGTGCACAACAGCGCTGGTGATATCGTTGGCATCGTAGGTGTAGACTGCTCCGCAACAGAGATACGGATTCAGCAGAGTGCCCTGATCAGGAAGTTTATGCTCATTGAACTTGCCGGACTGGCAATTGCGGTGGTGCTTTCGCTCGTCATAAGCGGGGTGTTGTCAAGAAGCGTGAGCGCAATCGCAGGTAAAATGAGTGAGCTTGCCCAGAAAGAGGGCGATCTTACCCAGAAGATAACGGTAAGATCTTCGGATGAGGTTGGAAATATAGCAGGAAGTCTGAATGTATTTCTGGAGAATCTGCGCGAGATCATTAAGAAGATCAGCGACTGTGAATATAAGCTGGCTGGCAATTCCGAGCATGTGAACAATATCGTTACCGCGTCCGCGGATGAGGTATCAAAGGTAAATGCCACCATGAGCGTGATGGAAGACAACGTCCTTGAAATGAGCGAGATGGTTCACAAGATCGCGGAGGACGCAAAGAACAACGACGAACGGATGACCTCAGTCATCGGGGAGACAAAAGCCCAGGCAGAATATATTGGCGAGATTGGTGTAAAGGCGAAAAATCTGGAGAAAGACGCAATACAGGCGAAGGAACGTATGCAGGAGACAATCGTGCGTATTGGCAGGACGCTGGAAGATAAGATTGAAGAGTCAAAGGAAGTTGAGAAAGTTCAAAAGCTGACCGGACAGATCCTGAGTGTTGCGGATCAGACCAATCTTCTTGCTTTAAATGCCAGCATAGAGGCCGCAAGGGCGGGAGAAAGTGGAAAGGGCTTTGCAGTAGTAGCAAACGAGATATCAAATCTTGCGGAAGAGTCCTCCAGGACAGCGGCGGAGATCCAGAAGATCAACACTTTTATTGTAAATATCGTGGACGGTCTTACGGAAGCTTCGTTTGAACTTCTCAATTTTGTAAAGACGAACGTCATTTCAGACTATGACGTTCTGGTACATACAGGAAAAGAGTATGCGAGTGATGCCGACAGCTTCCGGGAACAGATGCTTGCCTTTGAAGGATACATGAATGAACTGCAGCAGAGCATGGCGCGGATCAATTCTTATGTAACAGATATTATGAGAGGTTTTGACTCCCAAAAAGAAGATGTAGTAAAAAATTCTGAGTATATGTCAGAAATCCACGGCGAGTTTCAGAAAATCGTGGATGCTGTTATGGACAACAAGGAGATTGTCGATGAACTTGAGCAGATTATCGGGCAATTTAAGATCTGACTGGTTTTTGTTTTTAAATATTGCAGACTGGCTGCGAGCCGAGTAACACAAGTTACAAATCGTTGTAAATGGCATGGGTGATTCCATCATAGGACGGAACAATGACGGCACGCTAAACGAGGACTACTGCAGGTGGTGCTATACAAAAAGAGATAAATGCCGAAATAGTATGGAGACAGGAAGCGGGCGGGGGATTGACAAGCAGATAGAAATTGACGTATACTGAATTGGATTTTGAGGAAAAGAAAGGAGGACGCAGGATGAACGGTCTGGGTTATGCACCGGTCTGCAGCAGCAGTGCATTGTCAAAAACAGATATTTTTCGCGTGTACGGGATTACTGCGCCCTTTTTTAAGAAGGTTTAGCGTTTCTGTACATAGAAAAATGCGGCAGTAATTCCGAAACAGTTTGATCTCACAATGGTGTGGGATCGGGCTGTTTTTTCATTTTATTGATAAAAATAAAAAGAAAAGAGGAATTACAGATGAACGAAAAACAGAATCTTCGACTTAAGAGAAATGTTGGACTGGACTATGTCCATACGTTTCTTTCCAATATGAACATGCAAAGCTCGATCTGGGTGCTGTATCTCGCATATTGCGGGCTGCACCTGGCACAGATCGGACTCTTAGAGGGAATATACCATGCGACAAGCATCGTGTGTGAGATTCCTTCCGGGGCGGCAGCCGATCTGTTGGGCAGAAAACGCTGCATGATTTTGAGCAACCTCTGCATCGTGGTTTCCTGCGTGATCATGCTGTTCTCAAAAAGTTTCGGGTGGTTTGCGGTAAGCTTTGCCGTACAGGCACTTGGAAATAATTTAAACTCCGGCTCGGAGGAAGCGCTTGTATATGACAGCATGAAGTGCTTGGGGCAGGAAGAACATTACATGGGTGTCTATGGAAGACTCAATGTGCTGATCGAAGTGGCGCAGGGGCTTGCAACGGTCGCAGGCGGTGTGCTGGCAGAATTCTCCTACTTCTGGTGCTATGCGGCATGTGTTGTGATTGCGGTGCTGGCATTGCTGCCTGTACTGTGGATGGCGGAGCCGCCGCAGTGCGGCAAGGTAGCTGATACGGCAGGCGGGAGCGTGGAAGCTGCGGCGGAAGGAGCTCCGGCACAGAGAACGATCTGGGAGACCGTGAAGCATCATTTTGCAGCCAGTGCATGTATTTTGCAAAAGGATGCCAGAATCGGAAAAATCATCGGCTTCTATTCTGTCGTTTTTGCGGCGCACACGCTGCTGTTTTTCTACAGCCAGCAATATTTCGCGGATCTCGGCTACAATAAAGTGCAGATCAGTGTCATTATGCTGCTCGTGGGAGGCGCTTCCTGCTTTGGTGCGCTCGCCAGTGAAAAAATGTACCGGCGGTTTGGGAAAAGGTGCCTGATACCGGAGACGGTTATCATTGCGGCGGCAATTCTCTGCTACGGATCAGGGAAGGCGGGCGTGGCTGCAGCGGCTCTTATGTGTGCTGGATTTGCGAACGCGGCGTTGTATCCGGTTCAGTCGGACTCCCTGAACGCATTGATTCCGTCAGAACAGAGGGCAACTTTAATCTCGGTCGACAGTATGTGTTTTTCCATCGCAATGATTGTGCTGTTCCCGTTGGCGGGAGCGCTGGCGGACCGATGGGGGTTAAAGACGGTGTTGCTGCTGCTCGGCGCCATTTTACTGCTGTTTCTTTTGGCGGTTATTTGCATCGAAAAAGAAAGCTTTTCAAGCGATCATTCCTGATGTATGATGAAAAAAGCGAGGTAAACATATGTTAAAATTAGAGAAGGGACGTCCTGCCGACTGCGCGGGACGTCTGGAAAAAGAAGTCCGGACGTATGATTTTCTGGACAACCTGAATATCGAATATGAGCGGATTGATCATGAGGCGGCAATGACGATGGAAGAGTGTGCGGATGTCGACGAAGCGCTCGGTGCAATGATCTGCAAGAATCTGTTCCTGTGTAACCGGCAGGAGACAACATTTTATCTTCTGATGATACCGGGAGATAAGAAGTTCAAGACAAAGGATCTGTCGGCACAGATCCATTCGTCGCGCTTGTCTTTTGCAAAAGAGACGTATATGGAGGAGTTTTTAGACATCACGCCCGGGTCGGTCAGTGTGCTCGGTCTGATGAACGACAGGGAACACCGTGTCCAGCTTCTGGTGGACCGGGATGTGCTGAAGGGCGACTACATCGGGTGCCATCCGTGCATCAACACGTCCAGCCTTCGCATAAGACAGAAAGACATGTGGGAAAAAATTGTTCCGGCGCTGGAGCACGAACCGGTCTTTGTGACATTGGAAGAACCACAGGAGTGAGCAGATATGAAAAAGAAAATGCAGATAAATAAGAAGAAAGAAGAACGGCGGGGAACGCAGGAAAAAATGTCGAAAGTGGAAAAGACGGCAAGACCGGCGAAAGCGGAAAAAGCGATAAAGGCGACAAGACCGGCAAATGCGGAAAAACCGATAAAGTCGGCGGAGCGCGCAGATGCGGTCTGTCCTTACGCGAAGAAATGCGGTGGATGCGACTATCAGGGCATGCCATATGAGAAGCAGCTCAAAGAGAAACAGGCATATGTGCAGAAGCAGGTCGGAAACTTTTGCAAAGTGCTGCCGATTCTGGGGATGGACGAGCCGTATCATTACCGGAACAAGGTGCACGCTGTGTTTGATATTGAAAAAAAGCGTGGCAGCCGTCCCGGCGGCCGTGGAAATGGTAAAGCTGCAAATGGAAAGCAGGGAAACGGCAAAAATGGAAGATTAGCGGCAAAGCCGGCACCGGGTGGGATTATTTCGGGTGTATACAAAGCGGGAACGCATGAGGTCATCAATATCGATGCCTGTCAGATCGAGGATGAACTATCCAGTGCGATCATTCGTGACATCCGGGGGCTTTTGCATTCTTTTAAAATCAGGACATACGATGAGGACACCGGTTACGGTCTGCTGCGTCATGTGCTGGTGCGGCGCGGATTCCACAGTGGTGAAGTAATGGTTGTCCTGGTGCTTGGCTCGCCGGTGCTGCCGTCAAAGAATCATTTTGTGAAGGCACTGCGGGAACTTCACCCGGAGATTTCGACCGTGATTGTCAACGTAAATGATAAGCGTACCAGCATGGTGCTGGGCGACAAGGAGAGTGTGATCTACGGCAAGGGTTATATCGAGGATACGCTCTGCGGATGCACCTTCCGTATTTCACCGAAGTCGTTTTACCAGGTCAATCCGGTGCAGACGGAGCTTCTCTACGGAAAAGCCATTGCATATGCGGGTCTGACCGGAAAAGAGACAGTTGTGGATGCGTACTGCGGCACTGGTACGATCGGCATTATTGCTGCGAAGTCTGCCAAAAAAGTGATTGGTGTAGAGTTAAACCGTGATGCGGTGCGTGATGCGGTGAAAAATGCGAAGTGCAACAACGTCAAAAATATCGATTTTTACAACGCGGATGCGGGACAGTTCATGGTGGAGATGGCAGAATACCGTGCGGATGCGAAGGCCGGAGAGAAGAACGGGGCAGACGAGGTGGATGTCGTATTCATGGATCCGCCGCGCGCCGGAAGTGACGAGGCGTTTCTCGCCTCTGTGGTGACGCTGGCACCGAAGCGTGTCGTCTACGTTTCCTGTAATCCGGAGACGCTGGCGCGGGATCTTTTGTATCTCACAAAGCATGGTTATCTGGCACAGGAGTGCCAGCCGGTCGATATGTTCCCATGGACGAAACATGTTGAGACGGTTGTTCTTTTGTCCCAACAAAAAGCGGATGATTATCTTGAAGTAGAAATCGACTTGGATGAGCTTGATGCTACTAGCGCAGAGACTAAGGCTACATATGAAGAAATCAAGAAATATGTTGCAGAGCATAATGAGGGGATGAAGGTATCCAACCTTTATATTGCGCAGGTTAAGAAGAAATGCGGAATTGAGCTAGGGCAGAATTTTAATTTGCCTAAATCTGAGAATGCTAAGCAACCACAGTGTCCAAAGGAGAAAGAGGATGCGATTGTGGAGGCATTGAGACACTTTTCTATGATTTAGGTGATAATTTAAATACAAGGAGAAGGATAAATGGACAATGAGGTAAAGGATAAGGAAGAGAAAATTATCGATAAAGAAAAAAATCCGTATGGAGGATATGTTTCAAAAATAGTATTAAATGACGATGTGGGGATTTCAATAAATGAAAGTGATATAGTTGTTTTTGTTGGACCAAATAATGCGGGAAAAAGTCAATCGCTAAAGGATATATATGGATTATGCGAATCCAAAAAGCCATCTATTGTGATTAAAGATATTGAAATTGTAAAAAGGTCGTATGATATATCGGAATTATTGAATTCAATTTCAACAGTATATGATCATGGAAGTTACAAAGACTATTCGGGATTAGGATTTAATTTTAATTCTTATTCTTTGTCAGAATATAATTCCAATAAGTATTATGGAAATATTAGATCATTATTTGTTACTTATATGGATACATTGCAGAGACTTACAATTAGTAATCCAGCTAATTTAATTACTCGAAAAGATGCCAAAAATAATCCAATTCATTATGCTGCATTTGACAGAAATTATAGAGAATGGCTAAGTGACAATTTTAAAAAAGCATTTGGAAAAGAGTTAATTCCTCATACATTAAATGGAGGAAATATACCATTATGTATTGGTGATGCTGTAAAATTTGAAGATGAATTTGCAGATGAGCAAGAACGACAAGAAGCATATGCAGAGATATTAGATACATATAAGCAAGTCCATAATCAGGGTGATGGTATAAAAAGTTTTACAGGCATTTTGTTGTATTTAATGATAAATCATTACTGTACTTATCTTATTGATGAGCCTGAATCTTTTTTACACCCACCACAGGCTAATATTATGGGAAGAATTATTGGAAGAACATTAAGCGCTAATCAGCAGGCGTTTATATCAACACATAGTGAAGAAATAATAAAGGGACTTTTAGATGTATGTCCAGAAAGAGTAAAAATAATAAGAATAACAAGAGAAAATGATTCTAATAATTTTTCTGTTTTGGAAAATGAGAATATTAGCTCTGTATGGAACGATCCATTATTGAAGTATTCCAATATTATGACAAGCTTATTTCATAAAGAAGTTGTGTTGTGTGAGAGTGATTCAGATTGTAAAATGTATTCAATTATTGATAGGAAAAATAAGCAATTAGAAGGAATGTATTCTGAAACTTTATTTGTTCATTGCGGTGGGAAGCATAGGATGGCTAAAATTGCTAAAGCCCTTAGAGCACTTAATATTTGTGTAAAGCTTGTTCCTGATATAGATGTTTTAAATGATGAAAATGTGTTTAAGGGTATTTTGGATGCGTTTGGCATAGAATGGACGAATGTAGAAGTATCATACAATACGATAGTGTCTAATTTACATAGTCCTAAAGAGAAAATCAGACGTGATGATGTGAGTGTGTGTATTGATAGAATTTGTGAAAAAGCAAATAAAGAGTATTTATCAAATAGTGAAATTAAAGAAATCAAGGCATCAGTTAGTGTTATTTCAAAGTGGGATGGAATAAAAAAGGGTGGTATATCTGCGCTTCCATCAGGAAACGCCACTTTGGAATATAAGAAAATGGACAACTTGCTTAATTCGGCAGGCATTTTTATTGTTCCAGTAGGAGAGCTTGAATGTTTCATAAAAGAGGTAGGTGGACATGGACCAGAATGGACTAATACAGTTCTTGAAAAGTATCCAGATTTAGACAATGAAGTGTATGATGAAATAAAAAGTTTCGTAAAAAAGGTTTGTCAATAGACATCTAATGTTTTTATGGAGTGGAGGTTAGAATGGGAAAATTGTATCACTATACAAGTGTTAGTGGATTTGATGGAATTATTAGAAGTAATTCTATTAGAATGACACGTTCGGAATTTTTGAACGATCCATATGATTGCCATTTGTTTATAAAGCTAGTTGAAAAGTATTTGGCTGAAAAACAAACATTGGTAAAAGAAACTATAAGTAATTTGGGAAAATGCAGAAAAGATGTAGAAAAATTATATTATGAAGCAGGATGTGATTTGGTGGCATATATTGAATACATTCAGTCCCATATTGGCTTATATGTAATGTCTTTAACAGAAGAACAAGATGCAATGAATATGTGGAACTATTATGGAAATGGTGGGATGGAATTAGAATTTGATGTTGATAAATTAGCGGATTCGCTAAGAAGAACTTTTGCTTCAGAAAGAGAATTTTTGTCGAAGTCAAAGGTAATTTATGCAAATACTGATTATAGTATAGAGAACATTATAGTACCTGATTTTTCCCAATTCGTGCTTGTGAATAGAGATTCTAAGGACATTTTTGGTGAACATCGTAAATTTATTAATGAGAATTCTTTCTATAAAGCTGACCAATTATATGAAACTAGTAATTTAGCAAAGTTTATTGATACATATTTAAAAGGTTATGTTACAAGTATGGAATATCTTTTGAACAAAGGAATAATCGCAACAAATACTCCAGCTGATAAGGTATATGAATCTATATTTGATAACATTTCGAAATTAAATAATTTTTATTATTGGAAAAATGATTTGTCGTTATATATGCTTGTTTTATCTGCTTTGATAAAGAGCGATACATATCAATATGAGAATGAATATAGGATTGTTTATTTTGAAAATACAATTAGCACAGAAAAGCGAAAAACGGAAGAATATGGAATGAAAAGTATGGATGCCAACCAATTTTTATATCCATTTGTAAGTTTTGAAGATGAACGATTATTAAATGATGCTATATTAAATATTATTATTTCTCCAATGACCAATAATTTGCCAATAGATAATGATTTATATGAGAAAACAATTCGTAGATTTCTTCTGAGTTGTGGTTATGATAATGAAGTTGGAATTAATTATTCAAAACACAAAATTCGATGGTAGTTATATCAAATAAATGTATTTGCGTGTTATAAAAATTCAGCAAATTAGGAGAACTTATGAAGGTATTACTAGAAACAACAAATCCTTCAAAGGTGAAACGCTTTTCAAATTTATTAGAAGAGTGTGATATAGAATTTATTACCCTTAAGGATATTGAAATCACAGATGAACCGAAAGAAGATGGGGCAACACCAGAGGAAAATGCAATTTCAAAAGCTAAGTTCTATGGACAGTATTATGATACTGTTATCTGCAATGATTCTGGATTATATTTTGAAGAGCTTGCGTTAGATGATACTCGTCAACCAGGATTAAATATTAGGACTCCAATGAATATGAAAAGGCTGTCAGATGATGAGATAATTGAATATTATTCCAAACTTATTAGTGAACTTGGCGGCAAAGTATCTGCTTATTATTTAGACGGAATAGCAGTTTACAATAAGGGAAAAATCTTTTCTTTCATGGATCCAGAAGCAGCACAAAAGACAGGTGTATTTTATATGATTGATGCTGCTTCTCCAAAACGATTTGAAGGTTGGCCATTGGATTCGCTATCTATCAATAAAGAAACTGGTGTGTATTTTGTTGATGGTAGAGTGATTGAGAGTAAGGAAAATATAATTAAAGGTCAATATGAAAAAAGTATAGTAGATTTTTTGAAGAAATCTTTGCATATTGCTTAATGGAAGGAACTATATGACGATTGTAAAATTTTATGATGAAGTGGATGATTCTTTATTAAAGTTTGCTGTAATCATAACTAAAACAAATGGGAAGTGGGTTTTCTGTAAACATAAAAAAAGAAATACTTGGGAAGTTCCAGGCGGGCATAGAGAGTTAAGAGAAAGTATTACTGAAACCGCAAAGAGAGAACTGCATGAAGAAACAGGTGCTAAAGAATATGATATTAGACCAATTTGTGTATATTCTGTTACTGCCTCAGATAATTTCAATGGTGAAGAAACTTTTGGAATGCTATTTTATGCGGATGTTTTTTCTTTTGAGGAAGAATTACATAGTGAAATGGAAAAAATAGTAATTATGGAGGAACTACCTTCAGAATGGACATATCCTGATATACAGCCTAAGTTGCTTGAAAAGGCTCGACAGAATGGATTTGTTTAAAAATTTTGACAAATAAGTGGAGATTAAGAGTGGTTAGATTAGTAGAAGTAAATGCAAAAAATATATGGGATATATTAAAACTTCAAGTGAGTGAAGCACAGAAATCATTTGTTGCGCCGAATGATTTAAGTATAATTGAAGCTTATATTTCAATTACAGGAAATGGACATGCTTTTCCATTTGGGATCTTCGATGAAGAGATACCAGTAGGATTTTTGATGGTTGGATTTGATGTAGATGATTCTTATGAAAATCCTCCGCAGATTGCTTATGGAAATTATAGTATTTGGCGATTAATGATTGATGAAAAATTTCAAAATAAAGGATATGGTAGGAATGCAATGGAATTAGCACTAGATTTTATCAGAACGTTTCCGTGCGGGAAAGCGGAATATTGCTATTTATCATATGAGTCGGAAAATGAAATTGCCAAGAAATTGTATGCACAATATGGTTTCACTGAAAATGGTGAAATGGATGATGAGGAAGTTGTAGCAGTTCTAAAATTATAGAATGTTAGGGAAAGATAGTTTTGAAAAAATCATAGTAGAAAATCGAGGGGTTAGACGAGTATGATTAAGCCTAATCAATTAAAAAAAGGAGATAAAGTAGCAATTGTTAGCTTGTCCTGGGGAGGATTGGGAGATAAGGAGCTTATACATAAATATTATATTGCAAAAGAACGATTGGAAAGAGACTTTGGATTGGAAGTTGTAATTATGCCACATGCTTTAAAAGGGAGTGATTTCGTATATAATCATCCTGAACTTAGAGCAAAGGATTTTATGGATGCAATCAAAGATAAAACTATAAAGGCAATCTTTTGCGCAATCAATATTGAGGAAAAGACAATTAGATTTCTAGAATCTGCGACAGCGGAGATTTGTGATTAAATTTAATATGTTTACAGCAGGTAAGGCTATGATAGGCTGAATTGCCATAAGGCGGGAGCATCCCAAAGTTTGTGTAAACCTCCAAACTGA
>UMCO01101373.1_pt1 | contig 17542 bp, 17 predicted proteins | sample 1964251 | NCBI WGS metagenome assembly UMCO01 (sample SAMEA4835970, study PRJEB28245) | human gut metagenome | biome: gut microbiome; material: fecal sample | place: Denmark | collected 2008
CATACGTTATTCTCGCACAGACTGTCACTCTGCACGTTGCAGAAGGCAATCTGTACCTTATCACCGAGCCGGATGATGGTGAGGTTTGGTACAGTGCTAAGGTCGGTGCAACCACAGAATCATTCCCGACAGTTTCTGTTGACGGTGCGAAGTTCAGCAAGGCAATCTCCTATTGTGGAGAGTCTGTCGAGCTCACCGCTACTGAAGACACACTCATTATCAAGAACGAGAAGGGTACTCTGAAGCTTCCTATCCTCGTCGATGATGCAGGTCAGCCTGCTGTTCATGAATTCTTCACACCTACCGGTACTCAGCTTAAGGTTGACCACCTCAACCAGATTAAGATGCTCACGGGCACACTTTCCAAGACTATGGACAGCATCGCAGAGCGCTGCATTTACACCGACGCAGAGTGCTCGTTCGCAACCGATGACATCAACATCAGTAAGGGCGATTCGCTTATCAATGAGCCGATTCTTCTCTCCGCTCGTATGATTAGCTATTGCACCAAGCATTCTGATGTTCAGATTTATGATGCTGGTGCAGAGTTCTTCTGGTTCGTTTCGGCTGATTCTGGTGCTTCAGCAAGATTCTCCAAGGTGTTCCAGGACTTCATTCCTCAGTTCCCGCTCGAAAACCTCAAGCAGGAGTTCGCAAACCCGGTTAAGAATTCTGTAATCGTCGATATGGCATCCTTCCTTAACTCCATGCAGTTCCTCGCAATCGTCGCAGATTCTGCTAACGATTACAGCGTAACGGTGTGCCAGGAGACTCCGGAAGAGCTCATTCTCAAGTGTGCAGACAGCATTCAGAAGGTTCCTTGTAAGTCCGTTAAGGGAGAAGGTCCCTGGTCTATCGAGGTTGACTGCTTGAGTGCTAACGCACGTTTCGCGGCATACGATGGCATGGTTCAGCTCGATGTTTATGAGAGCCAGCTTGCCTGTGTAGGACCTGTGACTACTTCTATTGGTCTTATCTCCTAATGGCAGATAATCTCGGTAAGGTCTGGGAAGACATCGTCGAGGAGTGGTTACAGCAGAACAATATCTGCTATGACCGCATCCACGACCAGATGTCGGGTAAGAAAGGTTCTAAGAATGTGTGCGACTATGATGCGTACATATACCCGCACATTTATTACATCGAGTGTAAAGAGTGTGCTTCCCCTAGGTTTAACATGCTGCAGAACATTGACGAATATCAATGGATACACATGCTAGAGAAGGACTTGATTCCGGGAGTAAGGGCTGGGTATGTAATCTGGATGTCAGGTGAGCAACGAGCCTTCTGGGTATCACCACTCACGTTAGACTTGTATTACTCCGCGGGTAAGAAGTCGGTGACGGTTGAGGACTTAGAGGTAAGCGGTGTGGAGCTGAAACTCTATATGAAGCGAACCCGATGGCATTTAGAAACATGCTTAGATGTAGTTGAAGAATACTTGGCACAGGTGAACTGAGAGCATCAGTTCACCTGTGTTTTATTTTCTGTACGCACTGCTTAACTGCTGCTTATTGCGCAGTTAAAATGGTTATGTGAAGTCACTGCATTTAAGCATTTACATTACTTCGGTACTGTTTTGCTAAATGTTGTATAATATATTTGTAAATAAAACCAAGGAGGCGATTTTATGTATCGGATATATCTTAGACGAACCCCTGACGGTAAGGTGTATATCGGTTGTACGTCTGTTTCATTAGAGGCTCGTGCTAAACTCGGCTATGGACAGACAGATTTTCAGAAAGCTATAGAGCAGTTCGGTTGGGATTCTATTCAATCTGAGATATTGGCTGAGACAGATGACAAAGAGCAAGCTAGACGGTTAGAACAGCAATACATCGAGCAATATGATGCCACGAATCCAGACAAAGGGTATAATAGAAAAGGTAGTGGATTTAGCATGTCTGAACCTCGTCGAATTCAGATGTCTAAGAATACAAAGGCGTATTGGAAAAATCCTGAGCACATCGCTAGAATGAAAGATGCAATAGCAGAGAGTCGTAGGTCTCCTGAGTATCGCAAGAAGGTGTCTGACGCTATCAAGAAGAAGTGGAAAACCGGCGATTATGCAGAGCGTGTAGCAAACGGCATGCGTGAACGGGGTAAGCGACCAGAAGTGAAAGCAATGCTATCAGAACGAGCACAAGCGTTCTGGTCGAATGAAGAGCACAGACAAGAACAGTCTGAGAGAATGAAGCAGGTGATGAGTCGTCCTGATGTTCATGCTAACCTGGTAGAATCTCGGAAGAAAATCGATTGGTATTCTGATGCGATGAAAGCAGGACGAAAGGCTTGTGCAGAAGCTAATCGAGGTACAATTGGTATTCATAAGACGATAAATGGTTCTCTGATTAAGAAACGAGTATCTGAGTGCGAACTTGATACCTATCTCGCACAAGGTTGGAAGAGAGGTTGGAAAGATAAATGAGGAGTTTAGCTGCTGTCTATCGTCCTACAAAACTTGATGATGTCGTAGGACAAGAAGACCCCAAGAAGGTACTTCGCAATCATCTACAAGCTAAACCCAAGTCTGGTTATTTGTTTGTAGGTTCAGCTGGCACTGGCAAGACGACGTGTGCTCGTATATTTGCACACGAGCTTAATGGTCAATCTAATATCTATGAGATTAATGCTGCGGATAATACAGGTGTTGAGGGTGTGCGTAAGATTATTTCCGATGCTCGCCACAAGCCTATCGGTACGAAATATAAGATATTCATTCTCGATGAGTGTCACATGCTGACAGTACAGGCATGGAATGCTCTTCTGAAACTCGTCGAGGAGCCGCCGGAGTCTGTTGTTCTGTTGTTCTGCACCACAGACCCTAGAAAGATTCCGAACACAATCACTTCTCGTGTGCTGCGTCTGGATTTCACTCGTATCGACATAGATGCCGTCACCGACCGACTTCTCTGGATTCTGGAGCAGGAGCATATAACCGGTGTTCAGCGTGAGCCTCTGAGGTACATTGCGCAGCTCGCCAATGGTGGTATGCGTGATGCTATCACCATGATGGATAAAGTCCTCGGTTATGGTGTAGATATCAACTTTGATGTTATCAATACCGCTCTAGGGCTTGTAGGCTTTGATGTACCTATGAACATTCTTAAGGCACTCTATGACCATGACTTCAAAGGTCTGGTAGATGTTCTCGATGATATCAACAGAAGAGGTGTCGACTTCAAAGCGTGGGTGCAGGACTTCCGTCGTTTCGTTCTCCAGGCGGTTGAGCTTCAGCTTGGCGTGAAACCTGAGGACGTAGCGTTGCCTAAGGACATCAGCAGTAACCTGGTTATGCTTCCTCAGGACGGGCGTTTGTTCCAGACTCTATGTTCTTTAGACGATTTGGTTCAGCTTATCATCATGGAGCCTGACCCGTACACGCTGGTTAAGATACACTTCCTTCGAATTGCAGGTGATTTCTAATGGATTATATAGGACAGGAAAAGCTGATTGAGAGTTTATCCAAGACCAATGCTCGTGCTATGCTTATCCAAGGTCCTGCTCATTCAGGAAAGAAGACTCTCATAAGACAACTCTACAAGGACCTTGGGTTGTATGTCTATGAGGTTTCTGGCTCTGTGTCTGACTTCCGTGAAACGCTAGAGTTTATCAAGACACAGACAAAACCGATTATGTACCTGATTCCTGACGTCGACAGACTTCATCCTGGTATACAGAATCTTTTGCTGAAGATACTGGAGGAACCTCCAATGCGTGCTAGGTTCTGTCTGACGGCTAGCAATTCCATACTACCTACAATCAAATCTCGATGTGTCTGCTACACTATGGAAACATACACACCTGACCAGATTCAAGCATTGCTCTGCGATTCTGAGCGAACTGTGGTTCAGAAATATGTAGGTGTAATTAGTCACGCTGTGACGACTCCGGGACAACTTCATCTTCTTGTGGGTTGGGGAAATCACGAAACAATTTCTGGTATGATTGACCAGATGCTCGATATTCAATCGTCAGTAACCCAACCTCTCGCTGTTGTCCTCAACAAGGCAAATATTCTAAGCAAGTTTATGAAAGAAAATAATGTCGACTTCTATGTGTTCTATCTGTTAGCAAGGGGTATCCATTCGGATGCGATTAGTTACTCTATTCTAACTCAGAATCTATATGAGCTCGACCGATATATTATGTGCTATTTCTATGCAGAATTGTGGAAGGAGGCTGCTTGTAAATGACCATAACTGAGTTCAAAGAGCGTATGAAAACTCCACCTGATTATTTTATCATCATGGCTAATGACCATGACTTGAGAACACTGTACCTGAAGCAGTTCTGTAAGGCACACAACTGCGAACCGAAGTTCGTGGATACAATCGATTGGAAATCAAAAGGACGTATGCTAAGCACAAATCAGGTGTTGGTGCTCACAGATGATATGGATGTTCTCAACACACCGAAACCTGAGTACAAGCAGTCGGGAAGAAAGATTGTGTTCTTCTATACATCTATCAAGAAGATACCTGAGGCTACGCTTGAGTTCTTTGATGGTAATGCACTCACAATCGAGGACCTGACTTGGGCGCAAGCTTCTAATATATTGACTAAGAAAAAGCTGAGTCCTACCATCATCGAGCACATGAAGAACAACGTCGATACTCCCGGTAATATGCGTTTGTATGGGTTGCAGGTACTTGATTTAGCTGCTTCACTCGGTATGTCTGATACCGATGTGTTCAAGACATATTTCAAACCGTGGATGCAATCTGAGATTAGCGAGGAGCCGGGACCTTTCTGTGACGCACTTCTGGACGGAGATTTCACGTTTATCTTCACCTATCTGGAAGCTCAGCGTGGTAACGAATTCTTTGTCTATGCATCGATATTCAGATGGCTGGAGCAGATAATGCGTTTCGTATCATGCGGTAATGACTTTTGGAATAAAGGTGGTCTGGTAAAAGCCGTATACACCAATTTCCAGGGCAGAGGGCTTCAGAACATTCCTTGGGTAGAGTGGATTCAGCTCTATAAAACAGGATTGCGATTCAGAAAACAGATTAAGGTGAGTGAACGTGACGCATTGACTGGACTGGAGGTGTATGTATGTATCATTTTACGAACCCTTCTGGAAAACAGAATAATAATACCGGATACTGCAAATACTGCGGGCGCCCATTGAAGAACCACGGTTCTATCAATCAGGATGCCGGTGATGTGTGCTTAGCAAAGCATCGCCGTACTCGTGTAAGGAGAATTGGAGGAAAGGTAGGTGTAGAGAATGGACCTGACAAACCAGAGTCAGATACAGATTCAGAATAAGATATTCACATTAGGTAGTCCGGTAACTCATGCAGATACTCTTGAACAGCTTCTGTATGTATTTCAGCAAATGGGTGTTACTGAAAGACCTATTGTTATCATAAATCCCGTCGGTGACGCACTCCCAGACCTTGCTAACCTTCTTGAAAACTATATCGAGAATGCTATGCAAGGTGCGTACACCACACAACGAACAACCTATTTGTTTCAGGACTATACCGATGAGCAGATTGTGGACTGGGCAAATACTCAATATCAAAGTGGAGGAGCTTCGCTTGATTATTGGATTGAGACCGGTAAGGCAATTCGTGAGCAGAGCCGTCTGAAAATCGAATTAGATAAGGCAAACGCTCGTAGAGATGAGCTCTGGAAACAGCACTGTCTGCACCCAGAATCAGGTGAAGGTTCAGAGGAATACTCTTACATCACCTACACGGTTATTCCTCAGATAGAAGCATCTATCAAGAACGTCACAGACGCAATGGGCAAAATCCCTAAGGATTTGAATAATGGGTCTGAACCGGTTAAACAGGAGATTGTTGAAAACCCTGTTGAGAATGTTGAAAACCATGTGGATTCACCTTCGGTAGGTGTTGAAAACCCTGTTGAGAATGTTGATACTACTTTAGAGATGTCTGGAACCGGTAAACCTGATATCATGATGAGCAGTCTTTCACGTCTCATAATGCCCTTGTCTATCGCAAAGCAGCTCGCAGATAAACCAGAGAACCAAGCGTTCAAGAAACAGCAGAAACAGGAGGTACCGGGATACGTCACTGTACCTATCGAGTATTTAATCGCACTGGGCATAAAGATGTATGCCGACGGTGTACCAGTCGTATACACCAAGTCTGGTAAATTCCGCCGTGTAGGTGCAGCACAGGTCAGTCCGATAGTTTCTTCTTATTGGTATCCTACGCCCCGATACAAGTAACTTCGTGTACCACTATACCGTTATTGTATAATAATAATGTCACTAATAGTGACACAACGTGTGCGAGGTTTTGCTACGTGGTAATGTTTTTAATAACTGTATATGTTATAATACAGAACCTGTAGCAGAACCACAGCAAAACATACGCAAAAATGAGAGTAAACAAGGGGTGCGTGTATGAGAAATAATTTACCGCAGCCGTACTGGTCACACGTCTTAAACAGATTTCCGAAAGACAATAATCTGCTAGAAGCTGTAGCTGGGTACCTTGAGATGAGGATTAAGAAGAACAAAGAGTTGAGCATCAACGAGTGGGATGCTTGCCTTGATGAAGTTCTTAAGACATATGATATAGCAGACCCAGATAAACCAGCGTCTCGAGTAAGAAAACTGTCTACAAAGAACTCGATAACTATTCCAGAAGTAACTTATTTGTTCCTAACGGCTACAGCCAGAAAGTGGAATCATATCGTGTTCACGTCTGAGCAAGACAAGATGTACGCGAATATATCGTATTACCAGGACCCGTACTGGAACGAAACCAAGAATAATCCCAAGACATTGGCAATACTTAGAGAGGAGCTGGGTGATCGTGAATAATCAGATAGATATACTTCCGACACTTATTCGTAAAGCAGAATTACCCGAGAAATTGACAGAATATCCGAATGAGGAATTTATCAGACCTGCTATTAAGGAGGTTTGTAATAACATCGCAACCTTTGACGGTGTAATTCTGCTAAGCGGTTTGAAGCGAGGAAAGACAACCAATGCGGCAATGATTCTTATGTCGTATCTCAATTCTCGCAGATATATTATGGATACACAGAATGTAGGACTCTATGTGTCCGTAAATCAGCTTTGTTACCAGAACCGAACTCAAGACAGATTTAATCGTGACAATGAAGTTCAGGCTATGGTACGCCGAGCAGCGTCAGCAAGATGCCTGGTGCTTGATGGTCTGTTTTCTTATCTTACGCAGATAGATGACCTCATGCTCCAGGCTATTTATGATGCTAGACAGAACAAATCGTGTATAACAGTCGTGACTACCTCGATGACAGACCCACTGAATTGTGCAGGTAGTATCATGTACCGAATTGCCAGAGATGCAAAGCTAAAGGAGGAATTCTAATGGCATTGACCCTTAGCCAGGAAGTCGCATTCAAACGTATCATGTCCTGGTACAACAATCGTGAAAGCGATGTATTCAAACTCGGAGGACCTGCTGGTAGTGGTAAGAGTTATCTCATCGCTCTTGTCGCCGAACAGATTGGTATTGAGAACTGTCTTCTCATTACACCTACCGGTAAAGCTGCAAACAATCTGATTAAAGCCTCACTTCCTGCACGAACAATTCACTCACAGATTTATCATGTTCAGTCTGAGAACCGTGAGGACGGTGTAATCGACTTTGAGACCATGGGTGACAACGAGTTCAAGAATTTGGAGATGATGCTTCAGCAGAGTCATGATAGAGGATATGATTTCAGTGGTGAGGAGACTCGTTTCTGTCTGAAAGAAGAACTTGATGCTAACGTGAAATGTATCATCATCGACGAAGGAAGTATGGTAGGCGGTAAACTTCTGAACGACGTGCTGTCCTTCGGAATCCCGACATTACTCGTAGGTGACCCCAATCAGTTGCCCCCTGTCAACGATACTACCGTGTTCACCAAGTGCGATTATTATCTGACGGAGATTGTCAGACAGGCACAAGGAAGTCCAGTTATATGGTTGTCTCAGGAAGTTCTTCAGGGCAGACTCAAGACAGGTGTTTTCGGTTCGTGCATGGTGCGTAAGGGACCGGTGTCTGACAATGAACTCTGCTATGCAGATATCATCTTGACTGATACCAATGTATCCAGAGGTAATCTGAACGACAGATTGAGAGCACTCGCACTGGATTTCCGTTCTCGTTCAAAGCCGCTGAATGTCGGTGATAAGATTATATGCCGTACGAACACGACTATATCGTCGACAGAGGGGTATACATTGACAAACGGAGCTCAAGGTGTAATCACCAAGGTGAAGCACGCTAATAACTCGTACTCGCTGGTTGACCTGGTTATGGAAACATCGGATATCGGTACGTTCAGTTTCATTGGCACAACCAGACCAGAGCTCTTCCCTGCACACGTTAGACCTCCTAAAATCGAGTATGGTTACGCATTGACCGTACATCTCAGCCAAGGTTCTGAGTGGCAAAACGTCATCTATCAGCAGTCCTCCATGATGAAGAAGTCTGCGATGTATACGGCTATCACCCGAGCCAAGGAGTCGGTACTTATTGCGTTAGACTAATTAGGAGGTGTTTAGATGACCGTACCACAGCAAATCATTATCAATATGGTCATGAACAATAATTGTATCAACTACTTCATGGCTCAGAATGTATGTACCTATAAGTTCTTCGGACTTGATTATAGATTTCTTGAATTCGTGAAAACTCGCTATGCCCAGTACGGTTCTGTCGTGCTGGGCGAGCTCTTGTCCCAGTTTCCTGACTTTCCTTGTTCTAATCTTGAAGAAGTGTCGAAAGACTGTGAGTACCTACTCTACAAGATTAAGGAGATGTACATCTATAATGAACTGGACAGAGCAATTCAAGAAGGACAGCAGCAGTTTCCGGAAGACGGAATTCAGTTGTTAGGTTATCTTGAAAGCAAAATTGCTGACCTCCGGAATGTTACACCTCAGTTGGCAGAGTACGATGCTATCAAGAATATAGCAGCAAGGCAAGAAAAGTATGTCAAGACGTCTAATGACCCGAGAGCGTTTATCACGACAGGATTTGCTGAGATTGACCAGCTGATAGGAGGTTGGTCTAAAGCAGGAGAACTGTTCGAAATCCTTGCTCGTATGGGTATGGGTAAGACCTGGATTCTGATGTACATCGCGGTAGCCGCATGGAGAGCAGGCTTTAAGGTAGGTATTGTTTCGATTGAGATGGGTAAAGATGACCTAGGTTTCCGAATCGATACCTTGTTGTCTGGATTGTCAAACTCTGCACTTCGTCGTGGTGATGCCGTAGACATGAATGCGTACAATGCGTATGTTCAGTCTATGCAAGGTAGAGAGGGCATTCTAATTCGTTCTAAGAAAGATTTCCAGGGGCACATTACACCTACGAAACTCAGGTCTTGGATTGAGACTGCAAATCTTGACCTCCTTCTTCTCGACGGTATTAGCTACATCGAGAATGAACGAATCAACGCTGCATACAAGAGTGATGCCAGTGCCGCAACCGATGTGTCCGAGGACTTGATGTCTGTTAGCACGGATACTCATTGTCCTATTGGAGTTACACATCAAGCGAACAGAAGCGGTTCTGATTTGTCACAGAATCCTGAATTGGAGTCTGCAAGAGGCGGTGACGGTGTAAACATCAATGCGTCATTCGTTATGTCTTTGGCGTATCCCGAGGATTCTCATCAGGTTATATCCTTGGCAGTCAAGAAATCACGTTTCGGAACATTTGGACAGCAGTTCACATATACCTGGGACCCTGACCACGGATATATTCAATCACGTGGTGACGTAAATCAGGGAGGTGCGTTCTTTGGCAGTACAGCAGCAGGTTGATTTACGTTCTATCGATGTAGACGCAGTTTTTGAAGCATTAAGAGCGTCTACATCGTTCTTTAGGATTGTAACCCAATCAGAAAATGATATCACAACCCAATGTCCGTTCCACAGCTTTGGTAATGAGCAGCATCCTTCATTCGGTATCTGCAATAACCGTTCACACCCTCATTATGGAAAGTATCATTGCTTTGCGTGTGGTGCGAAAGGTTCGATTATATCACTGGTTAATTATCTTTCCAGCAGAGATGCTTACGACAATTATGCTATTCAGTTTATTCAGTCTGTGTCAGACATAGGCTTCTTTGACCGAAACGGAATAACCACACTCGCGAAAAGAGAACCGATTAAGTTACCTGAAGTTACCGAAGTGGAACTTATGTCCTATAGATATGAAAAGGTCGATTATTTGTCTCAGCAAAGACACATAACCAAATTGGTGCAAAGAGCGTTCGACACGGGATATGACCCCGTTACGAATGCTGTAACATTTCCGGTCAAGAGGCCGGATGGTTCGGTTGCCTTTGTAATAAGACGTTCTATCGATAAGAAGTGGTATAACTACCCAGCAGGTGTAGATAAACCCGTGTATGGAGTGTTCGAGTCCAATAAGATAATCCCGCCGACAAGTCCGTTCGCTAAGAAGCGAATTCTGGTTGAGTCTGCGATAAACGCATTGACGCTCTGGGGTTATGGGTTACCGGCGTGGGCACTGCTCGGAACGGGTTCAGATAGGCAAATTGAGTACCTGAACAGCACTGACATTAGGGAGTTCGCAATATGCCTCGACGGTGATAATGCTGGTATGAAGGGTGCAGCTAAGCTCCAGAAAGCATTGAAAGCTCGTACACCGATTATTCCTATGTTACCTAAGAAAGACGTAAACGATTTACCTGAATATGTCATGCGAATTTTGTATACATTGAGACGGTAGACGTTGATTTTACCTCCTATATTAGACTAAATGGGAGGTGATATTATGAAATACTTTCTATCAACAGCAGGCAAGAAATGCTGCAAGGGCTGTACCTGGTTACTATCCTTGGCAAGAAATGAAGAAGGATACGACCTGATACAGTTGAAGCGTGGCTTTTCTAAGAATCGGGATTTGATGAAACTCTATCCTGGTGAGCCTGCTATTATTCTTGATACTGGTGAGTTTTACATCGGTGACGCAGCTGGTAGACCAATCTTGATTAACCCGAACGGTGCAGCTATGCCTGACACAGGTGACCTGTTGTGTATTAGAAATGATACGCATTGGAAGCAAGGTGACGAAGTGGCGGTTCCGTATGAGTTTATGATTACTTCAGACGGGGTTGCTCCTATTGCAGATAATGAAGGTAGATACAGCTGTGCAGTTATCTTGAATGCGAATAATGTACCAGTAGGCGTAGGTTTCATCACCCAATGGCGTGCTCCTGAACTATCTGCAAAATTCTTACTCGGATACTTTAACCAGGTAGATTTGGTAGAGTTTACCGAGGAAGATGTGGATGCAATCATGGCACATGCTGAAGCACGCATGAACCCAAATCCTTAACCTGGTATTGCTTATATGCACGATGTGCGCAGTATGTAGTATGTGTAACCGTTGTAGCAGTTGTATGCTGCGGAGTGGGTTAACTTCGAAATCCACCAGTATTTCTGTGTATAATGTATACATAACAGAAATAAATAGGAGGCGGTTGTGTGTATCCATTTGTTAAACCTGCGTACCTCGAGTTGAGCGTAGACCAGCGTAAGGAACTCTGTTCTCACTCGTATCGAATCGCCACAGCGATTCAACCTTGGACGGCAGCAGCAAAGCAAAGGGTTATGGAACTCATGGATAAGGCGATGACCTTATGTCCGTTCATCAGAAAAGACTTGACCTCGTTATATAAAGAGCTGGAAGAGAACAACCCGCTGATAACGATACCGTTCAGCGTGTTGCATTGTATTCGTGCATATTTTGAACAGTTCTATGTGGTTAAGGAGAAGAAGTTGTGCTTGCCTGCAGTCGGTACAGCAAACGCATCAAAGGTTGAAAAACCCCAGGTGCAGGCGCAGACTCAGCAGCATACTCAGTCAACCCCCACCACAACTCGTTCTAAGCTCAGAGCTATCACAGAAGAAACATGGTGGGTAGTTCGTGTGAAGAACGAATATCGTATGTGCAAACTCACGTTTGACCGCGGTGAATACTGGGAAATGGTTGAATATCAGGACGGTAGGGTTCTGAATCCGCAGTATCGATTCCCGAAGTACGATAACCGAGTAATCTACGAGTTTAAGGAGCATATCACTCCTGCACAATTCGAGGACAAGATAAAAGAAGCAGTTCAAATCCGCAAGGCTGCCCTGCTGGCACAAGCACAGGATATGCTGCTCCGATTTGATACGGTGATTATAGCTCGACATCTTACGGGTGGCACACTCGTAGGAGGAGTCGAGGAAGAAGATGATACCAATTGGTATCTGGATACCTATAACGAACACGGTGAGCATATCTTCTACGGTGATAACCGTTGGGAGCTCGATAAGAAGAGTAGATGCACCGTTGTTCAAATTCTCAAAAGGAAGTGATTAGCAATGGCAGAGAAAACCTATAACACTGGCCGAGTTGTAGGTTGGTCAGCTTACGAAGAGTTTCTTAAGGAAACCGGTGCAGACCCTAATATCATCACGAACTATGTGTACCAGACGTTGGTTACCTATGGAGTTACTCGAATTGTAGAGCTGACTCCTGGAAATTGGGTAGCATCACACGGTGGTCAGTTCTACACGCAGACAATTAGAGTTCAAGGTGCGTCTTGGGGAGCTGTTCCGATTGTTGGTTTGGACTACGAGTCATATCTAGACGTGTTCAATAATCCGTCAAGCTCTACTGCAGGTGCCGAGTCAATCGACGCTGAGGAGAAAGACGCAATCGAAACCGCTGTAGGTAATATATTCGGTGTCTATGTTTCTGACGCCCGAGGTAATAAAGTGACCAGTTCGGTGTCTGCTCACGGTTACCTCACCTTTGTCGCTTATCCTGATATTCTCGAATTCAATGAGAAGATTGGTACGATTTCAGGCGGTGTTCTGAAGCTCATTGTTCGCGGATTGTCTATGGAAGATTTGGACGTGAATACGCTGTACTATGGACCTCAGGGCTTTATCTTTGCTGGTAACGGTCTCGTCGAGGACTGTTACCATGATACAAGAGACATCAATAACCTGTCCTTGAACTCAGCCGGTTATTTATGGCTCAGTATGGGCGGTAACGCTACTCCTGCTGACTATCGAGGTTTGGTAGACCACCCCTCAGGTGAGATTTTGATTTCTACTTTCGGATACATGGACCTGGATTTCATCGAAGGTACAGGTAGGTTCTCCAATCTAGGTCGCTATGGACTCACATACGCCGAGTATCAAGACGCACTGCACGGCTTGAACGTGCTTGATACTCAAGTGACTGCAATACCTCAAGCTGAGCGTGATGACTATTATTACCTCATTTCCGGTATTGCAGAATATACGAGTTATCCGCCGGCAGCTTATCCAGTTTATGCGATTCCAGTCCGTAAAGATACAGGTCGTATCAATGTGGGTAGCTTTGATTCTTTGAGAAAACCGAAGACTAAGAAGTACATCGACTTCACTAGATTGTATACCGCAAACGGCGAAGACTCAACTGTCATGTATCTATATGACAAGAAATTGCCTGATTATCTCGGTAACTGGTGGGGTACGAACACTGTACCTTTCTCTGCCGGTTTGACGTATCTCGGCAACAATTCGATGAATCGTTGGTTATCTTCCGATGATGTCGGTGACGGCGCTACATTCCATGAATCTGGGAGACAAGCTACCTGGAAGATATATAACAAGAACCTACCGTTCGCCAAGGGTTCTGTATATCTCTTCCATGACCAATCTGATGGGAAAGCTAATGGCGTGTATCTATGCACCAAAGATAAAAACCACAGCGAACAAGATTATTGGCAGCTCAATCGCTTTGGTTCTTATATTCCTTGGACGATACCGCAATGGTATAAGGATAAGACCGGCAACTTCTTTGCTGAAATCGATTTGACTGGTTTCTCTACGAATATTCAATCGGGTGTGCTGTATGTCAACGGTACACCTGTATTTCCGGGAGAGCCGATGGTAATCGGTGTGCAGGCGTGCAACCGACTTGTGTATGTCTGGAATACAATCGCATCAAACCAGCCGAAATTGATTGTGTATACTAATAGCATTGCGAACCTAGATTTTGATGCGACAGCGAGTGCTAGTTTCGCAACTCATGCGGATGAGCACTCCAATCGGATTAGAATTCCTAGAGCTGCTTGGGATGCAGCTTTCACCGGAAGGTCTATTGAAGTGTGGACTGGTACATCGTCAAAATACAATTTCACCACTACAATCGATGGTGCAACTACCCTCGGAACTTTCGTAGAAGTCCGACACCAGAAAGAAGGCGTTTGGGGTTATAATCGTTATTTCCGCTATGTTGTGCTAAGTTGCAAGAGTGATTATGTTCACCTAGCCTCTACGATGGTTTGGGTAGACAATCCGAACCTAACTTCGACCGTTGGCTATCCCGGTACTTACAATTCGGTTGTTCCTCGATATAATCAGCAGTTACCCGATGCTTCAGGTAATTATCACTATAATATGAAATCAGTGCTTTCCCGCACTCCGGCAAGTCGTCTGTTTTCTGACTTCGGTTGGGATATAGCTGATTATGTCGACGAAGACTTTCAGAACATCAGTCTAGGTGAGTTCTTGCAAGAATGTGTGATTCGCACTGATTTGACGGTTCCAAAATCACCGGATACGCTCCGCTCGTTCGCGCTAGATTCAACTTTCAGACTATATTCTATAGCTGATTTAAGATACACCTCTGGGGTAATACCACAGCCTACAGAAGCTAATCCTATCCGCAGCTCTATGTATCTGACCGCTAAGACCACTCCGAAGTCATTCTTTGATACAGCTTGGTATACAGCGCAACTTACCGATGGCACTCCGCTTGAAATCAATAACCTGGATTACCCTATTTGGACAACAATAGCTAAGTCCAGACATGGAAATCAAACCGTGAGTATATCAACGATTGACGACCACGGCGTTCAGCTTGATTTCTCTGGAAATGAAGGTGAAATCCCGGTTGATAAAATTACCTGGCTTGACTTGCTGATTGGTCTCGGTACTGGTAAATCTATCGATTTGCTACATGGTATGAAAGTCCGCAAAATGGATTCAGATTGTAACTACCTGATAACTGCTGATGGCACACGTTTATATATCTCAACCACAGAGCCAGTTCCAGGTCCTGGTGAGGAGATTCCAGACGGTTCTATTGGAATAGGTTGGTGAGATGAATATGAATATGAATGCTAAGAAAAGAGTAAACGGTTCGTGGGTCGATGCGCCTTATTATATCCATAAGACAGCTGCGGATACTTTCACAACTCTCCCTGTTGATGTATATGCAGACGGCAATAACGCAACAGTTGGCTTAAAAAGCAACACCACGCAGTCCGGCACACCTTCCCTCGACAACCCGACTATGCCACAAGGTACAGGTGAGAGGACGGCGAATTTGTATCCACTCGATGCGAGTAAATTACACGTTGGACGTATTGAAAATGACGGAACAATTGATTATGAGACTGGAACTCTTACGGTTGGACCAGGTAGTGTAACCTATGAAGCAAACGAAGCGTGGCGAGGATTCTATACCGATTTCATACAGGTGAACGAAAAAGAAAAGTTGACATTTAGTCCAACTAATCGTGCTACCGTGGCATGGTCTTGTAGCTGTTATGATGAAAATGACAACTTTCTAGGCAAAGCTACCGCACAGTCGACTGCTTCTACAAGAACATTTACTCTATTGACAGGAACAAAAAAGGTTAGAGTGAGTGTGACAAGTTCAGATACAACATATACAATCTTACGCCCAATGCTCAACCTCGGCTCAACCGCCCTTCCCTACGAACCGTATGGAGTTAAAATCCCAATTTCATCAGCCAACACCACAACCCCTGTTTATCTCGGAGAAGTTGAGACAACGAGAAGGGTGAAGAAATTGGTGCTGACAGGGGAAGAAACATTCTTTAAAGATAAGGAACGAGCAGACTCGTGGCGGTTTTATAGCAATCCGCTTATTTCAGCAAAAAGCAATGTTTCGATATGTAGCCATTTTGCGTATATTGGCACAGGCCGGGTAAATGAGAGTGATACTATTGGATTTAGTCTATTTAGCGCGGCGCAGTTCGGTTGTCGATGCCCAAAGGAGATTGCGAATACTATAACAGAATTTAAGGCATTTCTTGCCGCCCAATACGCCGCAGGTACACCAGTAACGGTTTGGTATGTTCTTGCAACTCCCGAAACAGGCATAGTAAACGAGCCCCTTATGAAGATTGGCAACTATGCTGATGAGGTCTCTAACATATCAATCCCAACTATCACAGGTAAGAACATAGTTGATGTTGAGACTGTACTGAAACCGTCTGAGGTGTCTTTCAACTATGCAGGATGGCATACTGCTGTCGTTCATAAACGAATAAACGGAGCATGGGATTGATAAATCATGACGTAAACCAATATTATAATATTGAAGGATGGAGGGTATATGAGCAGGAGTCAAGAGAATCAGGAATTGCTAAAAGAGTATGCTAAGACAAGAGACCCTGAGATAAGAAATAAGATTCTACTCAACAATGTGGGTTTGGTTCATAGATGTTATCAGATGTACTTCGCAAGTCGGTATCCAAGCGAGACCGACTGCGAAGAGCTCGTATCAGCAGGTATCATGGGGCTGTTGACAGCAATAGAGCGTTTTGATGCTGATACCTATACAGTTCTTAGCACATACGCTTTTCCTTATATCCGCAATCAGATGAATAGGTTGGTACACCCTGAGATGACATTTTCAGAATATGAATGTGAGGATGCCGAAATTCCCATGGAAGAGCAGATTGAGGATACCTACGCATTTGACCAGCACCAGATGGACATTTCAAAGGTTATAGAAAAGCTGCTAACTCCTGATGAAATCAATGTTCTTCACGTTATAAACAGAACTTCCGACGAGCCGCCGTGGAGTGTGAATGAAATCGCGAAAGAGCTCAAGATGCAGCCAAAGGAAGTTACTGATTTATATAAATCTGGTCTAACCAAATTATCGGTACCGTGTGTTCAATGGTACCTAAGAAAATGTAAAGGAGTGCTTAATAACGATGATTAGATTGCAACTTAATCTTCCGGAAGGAACCGTAAGCTACAATGAGACAGGTGCTATGCTCGGCGTACCCGTTGAACATACTCCTATCCAAGTCAAGAACTTTGGTATGCCTTTCGAAATCACCGGCTATGTTACCAAGAATGACTTCCTGGCATACTCCCTGTATTCATCTGCTCGGAAGTTTACGGTAGCAGAACAGATTTCTATGCTTACTGTTCTCGGCTTCAAAACCGTTCCTTATTTCGAGAACGAGAACGGTCAGGGAAATCAGCTGATTACTCTGAAGAATCAATACTCTATGTATGATGCGAAGTGGATTAGCCTCCCTTCCGGCAAAGAGTTCAAGATTCCTGAGCTTGCTAACGTCAACTCCATTGAATATGTGATGGGTTCTGACAGAGCTCTTACTCTGAGAGCCACAACAGACAAGGGCGTGTTCGATGTAATCGATATGAAGCTCGTGGCTTATTTCCAGCCTGGTTGTACGGCTAAGGTTTGGAACGGTGAGCTCCAGCCTA
>UMCO01014629.1_pt1 | contig 17301 bp, 18 predicted proteins | sample 1964251 | NCBI WGS metagenome assembly UMCO01 (sample SAMEA4835970, study PRJEB28245) | human gut metagenome | biome: gut microbiome; material: fecal sample | place: Denmark | collected 2008
CGTCGCCAGTATATCATTCTCATGCTGATTCTGAAGAAACGGTTGTTTGACACGGCAGGTTACGATGGATCTGGATCTATTGAGACTTGCGCACTTCCCTATATCCTTTCTGGCAATGTTTCCGGTACTGTGAATACCCGGCAGATTCGCAAGAATAAGTTCGTGGAGAAAGTTCGGAATACTGCGTTGTACCAGAAGATGTGTGAGGGAAAATACTCTCAGTTGATCTCGATTAAGCCCGATTACATCATGGAGATTCTGTCTAAGTTTATCAACACTTCGTTTACTTACGTTGTGTGGGAAGAGGAAGAACTCCTTGGCACTCCCATCGTTTACGATGAGGATACAATCTCGGATGAACTTCTGTTCTTCCTTAGCAGAATTTAAATGATAGGCTCACCAAGTGTTTACAACCTCGCACTTGGTGAGCTTTATGTCAGTTCACTACTAACGTTGCTCAGTAGGATGTGGACTAACACGTGTAAAACGAGAAAGGATGATTAAAATTATGATTAACCTGGTCATGAATGGATACCGTACAGCACCATCATGGCTCAGGCTCATGTTCGTTGCAGCATGTGTCTGGGCCGGTATTTGGATTTTGAATAAGATTTTGAAAGGTATCCTGATTCTTGTGGCAGTTCTCATCAATGTTCGTATGATGGGAGTGAAAAAGTATCTCTTGATGGTCACAGCGAGATTGTCTTTCTGTGAGTTTATGGAGAAAAATGGCTACGAATATTTTATAAGACGTGGAAATGTCTACTATAAGAAAGGTGATAAAATTATTCCAGAGAGACTTGCCTTTCAGGAGATGAATGACTTCATCGAAGAGGAAATAAAGAAGAAAGGGAGCGAAGACAAATGACAGGATTATACTCGATGCTCATTGGTTTTATCATCGGTGCGATCATTGGTAAATTCATTGCTCCGATGTTTCTCGATTTCATGAGTTATACGTCGAAGGATAAAGACGTTATGAAATATGCCGGTCTATATCTCAATAGTCGTGAAGGATGGACCCAGAAAGGTTCGTTTTTCACCCTCAGATGGATTAGTCCGACTGGAAAATGCATGACTTACAGGTATTTGCGCAAATGGATCCTGGATCTCGATCATGGTCTTTCCTTTTCTGAGTTAAATAAAATGCTTGAGGAGTTTGAAAAATGACATCATACGATTTTGGAAGACTTCTTTTATTCATCTCAGCATCATCCCTCCTGTTCCTCTGTTGCCTACTGCTTCTCTTTGATCCGGTTTTTGATATTTGGTGCAGGTACAAATTTCGCAGAGATAAAGGCGACAGATATAAAGATTTAACTGATGGAGATTGGTATTGTATCTGGTTGGGTTATGAATCCGGCGAAGATAAGGTGGCTGGAAGACTAACTTATCACAGATACTATGCATACTATTATCTCTATAAGTATCTTAAATTCTACGGATGGAAACTCAGATATGAGAACTCCAATTGGATGTGGATCAGTAAGCGTCATTTTAAGATCACTTTTCATAATGCATATCAAGTCGTTCTGAATAATCGGAATATGAAGAGTGACTACTACTGGGAATACGAATTTAAATCTTGGAATGCATAGAAAGGTAAAATACTATGATTACGTGGAATGTGTACTCTATTGGAACTGCGGTAATTCTTGGATCGGCTGGAGTTGCTCTTTATAAGAATTGGAAGTATGGCCGCGATTTGGCTGCACTTGCAAAGGAGCACCTGACGGACGAGATGCGTTCTGCTGGCTATGAAGTTCACTGTGACAACTATGGTGATACTTATTTTGTGAAAGGAGATAAGTCGTATTCCTATGAGATGATCCATGATATTGCTACCAGCGATGATCCGGATTGGACTGGGATTTTTGATTGAGAGTGACCTTTCAACGTATTTCTAATACGAAGAAAGGAAGTGATCTCAGTGATTTTCCATGCAATATGGATTTTCCTTGCAATTTGCCTTGGAGCTTATCTCGGTACGTGGTGGAAACACACAAATCGAGTGATCGTATATCTACCGGTTTCTAAGAAAATGCAAGACGCAGTAATGTCTTCTCTAGATGATCCAGATATTCCGCAGCGATTCAGTACTGGTAATTCTAGAGAATTCTTTCATCGTTACTATAATCCTGTGAAGCCGGAAGGACCTAAGCGATTGCCACATTATTGCTACGTGGATGTAAGACAGCTCCTTCACAATCTCAGTCATCCGATTCGGAGACCAGTTGATCCTGAAGTAGTATATCCGTTCCCATTCATTGGAATCGTTGGTAGACCTGTAGACAGCCAGTTCACATGTGATTGGTATCATGATACGGAACTGACCGACGATGATGCCTGTGTATTGGTTCTGTCCATTCCAAAGAAGCGTCTCTTTATCGTATCTGGTAGCGAGATTGAGATGATGGACAGGCAGACTCAATATACTTGTGGACATTGGAAACAGATGTTTTACAAGAGAAAGAAATATCCAATCCTTAGAAATGATGAAGATAAGTATTACGCTCTCTTTACCTATTTCTATACAAACGATATCTTAGCGCTGCATGATCTGGATGCACGCAGATGTTTCGATGAGCATCCGGAATGGAAGAAACGCCTGAACGGATTCTCTTAACCCATAAAAACACAAAGGAGAAAGTATTATGTTATTAACCGAAAAGTACAACGACGTTGAGCGCTACGCCCTGAACCAGGTGTGGATGATGAAGGATGGAACTGCAATGCTCATCCTCGGCATCGACCCAATCTCGAAGCTCCGTTCTTCCAACAAGGAACGCAATGTGAGAGGAAAAAAAGTCACTCTGCGTTCTCAGAACAAGACGCTGTCTGATAAGCTGGTGATCTTCACCGACCCTGCATCTGATATCGCCTATCAGATTGATCTCGACAGCAACATCTCCATGAGCATCAAGGATATGCGTAACCGTGAGGCAGGTTATCTGTTCTCGGTCACCACTAGCTTTATGGAAAAGGTCAACCGTCAGTTGACTGATCACAACAGCAACAACTGGTAATCTGTGGTGATAATAACCAGCACACGAACTCAAAAACGTGTGCTGGTTATTTTTTGTAAGCGTATGGCCAGAAAACAAACCATTAAGCCTCTAGTAACTCTATAGTAAAGGAGATGATCAAGATGAATGCATATTTGATCAGTTCAAAAAAATTTGATCTGGATTGCGAAAAAGCTGTTGCAGAATTTGAATCTGCGAATTCACAGTTCCTGATTTCATATTATGAGCACTGTGATGATTTTGACTATATGTCAGTATACACGGAAGATGCTGAAGATCTCCGTGAAGCGTTTATCACAGCGATTCAGAAGATTCTGGATGCCCTGTCGGATTTTACAACCAATTTGATTGCTGAAATGAGTGCTCGAATTGAAGCAAAGAAGCTGAATGAGCGTCTTGCAGAAATCAAGTCTGTCATGGCAAAAGAGCGTTCTGAACTTCTTAATCATAATATCAGCATCTTTGATATGGCAAAGTATAAGAAGTTTTATACTGACTTTATCGACCGGTATACTGCTGAGATTAAGAAGATGAGTGCTCGAGAATTTAAGTCATTTGAAGAGTATGAAGAGTGGCGAGATAAGATGCAGAACGATCTCGCTGATTTCAACTATAAGCTGACAGATGAAGAGCAGTGGAAACTTTCTGTCTCTGTGAATTCTGCAATTCATATGACGGAAGATGAAGCCCAGAACTATAAGAAGAACTTGAAGATGGCTCATGCATATGGAGATAAAATGATCTCTGATATGAAGAGCGAGTATCATAAGCGAGATATGGGAACCTCCTACGTTGACCTGAGTGATAAGGATGCAAGTCTTTTCTCCATGAAGAATTCTGCAATTATTGGTTTCTGTAATCAACTTTCAGCAGTCATTAAATCTATTCTTCGTACTATGGCAAAACATCCGTTTGCAACACTTGCTCTTATCGTCGTTGCGATTGCACTGTGATAGAAAGCACCAATGAAGATTTATTTTACTTCATTGGTGCTTTCTTTTATTTTTTCGGACGAGGATTCTTCTTTTGAATTCTTTTGTAGAAATAGCGTTCGATTAGGTTCAGGGACTTAGGAGGTTCTTTCGGGAAATCTTCAAACCCGAGAAACTGGATAGCAAAATCATCAGGGTGCTTCTTGATACGATCCAGAAGCTTTGTGGTGTAAGAACGGAGACGACGAGAGCTACGATCATCGTGAGCCTCTTTATTTCGGTTTATGTAAAGAGGGCATTCTGTACAGCGATGATAGGACAGGGTAGCTTCGATATTATCCTTTCTATATGGATAAAGATTATACTTGCAATATTGATGATCGTCATTTTTTCGTTTGATATGAAAAAGACATTCATCACACAAACAGGTAGTAGGAATGAGTTCCGGCTGATTATTTTGATTGGCCATTGGCTTCTCCCTCTTTTCTACTATTTGCAATAAAGTCGTTATATTTTTTATCCAAAGCTTTATTGGCAAGATGCTTTAATACAAGCTTCTCAGCGAAATTCACCTTAACCCCAAGGAACTTCGTGATAAAATCTTCAGGATGTTCTTTGATCCGAGCCAGAAGAACCTGACATGCATTTCGCATACCAGCCATCGTGATCTTATTCTTAGTAAGAGAATTGGTCCAATCAACGTAGAATGGGCATTTTCCGTAGATATACCCATGAAGGCCAGCGTTCTTGATTTCATTTTCAGGAATCTCATACATACCGAGACGGCACATTTCAATACCAACCATACCATCATCGTCTACAGTTCCCTGATCGTGAAACATGCACTCCGAAAACCCGCAATAGCAGGGTCTCGCGTTTTCATACCCTTTTTCTTTTTTCATAGAAGCTCCTCCTTATCGACCAGTAGATCCAAAACCACCATTCCGAGTCACATACTCAGTATCTGTAGTATATGCAAGACCATACTGGAGGAAAATGCCTTGGCAGAACTTATCACCCTTCTTCAGGTTGATTTCTTTTTCTCCACCATTATAGATCTTCACCATGATATGACCCTCATCAGAAGGACCTTCACAATGCGTGTTGTAATAATCACCATCTATGATTCCCACTGTATTTGCAAGACTCATGTGGAACTTAAAGCCAAGCCCACTCTTAGGGCACAGCATCAACATCCAACCCTCATTCATCTTGCAACGAATACCAGTATTGATGACGGTAGATTCACCACTCTTTAGGGAGACATCTTCGGTCAGATAGAAGTCGAATCCTGCACTGTCCTTTGTTGCACGAGTAGGAAGTTTGATCTCATCGTAACGACAAAGACGATCATAGCCGTCGTTCATATTGCGACGAATTTCATCCCACGCATGATCACTGATTTTTTGGAATTTAGAAGCGTACATCATAAATTTACATTTCCTTTCTTTGATAAGAATAATAGAGAAACGTCGTTAAGTGTTTGTGAACCTCTTAGAAGAATAATATACCCTATACTGAGAGTATTTCATCCAGTATAGGGTATATTACGTTTATTGGCTGAGGCGTCCGGTTACGATCCGGATTCAGTGCTTTCAAAGAACACTGGCTTACCATTGGCCTACGCCTCATTATATGGGATACTAGCACCTACCATATCCAGGTCAAGCAGAAGATATGGTAGGGGTAGCATCTGATTTTTAGGAGGGCAAATATATGTCCAATCCATGACACAACAATGAAGATTACTGTCACGGTGATATCAAAATGAGAGGATGTTGCCATCCTCTATGGCGCCAGCGCTCGGGTACGATCCGAGGATACGTTATTAGCGTATGCCGGTTTTCAGGACCGGTGTGTTCGACCAACTCCACCACACTGGCATATATGATATAATATAGTTATAGATTTATAATTTATTATAATCATCTATTGTATTTACACGAATAAAAATACCAGGTAGATAATATTTATTCTACCTGGTATTCTTGGAGCTAGATTAGGGGCTCGAACCCTAGGAACCTATTGATTACAAATCAATCGCTCTGCCAACTGAGCTAATCTAGCATAATGGTGCGATCTGGGAGATTCGAACTCCCACCCTTTCGGACTACCACCTCAAAGTAGCGTGTCTGCCTCTAATTGCACCAAGATCGCGCATGATATACTTACCTAATAGATAAGCGATACTTATTTGTTCTATCTTATAATTCTTTATGATTATATATTATATATTCGATGCTTATTAAAGGAGGCTTATAATATGTAGTATGTATTTATTAGAAAAGAATGGGTTAGGTTACAGACACATAACCCATGAGAAATCATCGAAAGGACTGAAGTGAATTTATGAGTAGCAACAGCATTGTCCCTGAAATTCATGACGTTGAAGAATTGAAGACGTTCTTGCGTCCAATCTATTTCATCAACGACTATATGAGGTGCGACGAAGATTATAGTGCGCTGGTTGACCAGATCTATACGATCGTGAAGGGATGTTTCGAGAAGAAAGATTGCCGTGAGTATATGGTGTCTTTCAAGTTTTATAAAGAGAACCGTGATGAGAAGATCCATACGCTTCAGTTGCGTCACTTCCTCATCAATCTTTTCATGTGGCATCCTCTCGTGAATCTGTATGATACGGACTTCGAGATGGATGAAAACTATATCTTTGACTGCTGGAATGAAGTTCCTCATCTGAAGGACTACATTGATCAGAAAATCGTCACTGCACTGAGAGATTACAGTGTACGAAATACCACAGTCAACAACTCTATTTCGAATGTGCTTCACGATCTGAGAAGCATTTCAATTAACTTCTCTCTGATTATGGGTCTGACGATGTCCAGTGAAACGTTCCTTCATTGGTATCGTGACGATCCTGTTCTTCGTGAGCTTATGGAAACCAGATTCCCGCTTGACATGCAGCCGAGTGAGATTGAAGATTCTCTGTCTGACATTCAGAAGAAATTGATTAATGAGATCAAATCTCGGAAGGATGATCCCGTTGGTACGATTCTTCGTGCGGATACCGGTATTAAGCATAAGCAGCTCGTTGAGTTTACTGCTCATATGGGCTTAAAGCCTGACCTTGCTGGTATCACCATCCCACTTCCTATCAACTCTTCTACTTTGATTCGTGGCCTGGATAAACCGAGTTCTCATTACATTGATGCATTGGGCGCTCGCAAATCTCTTATTATGAATAAGAAGGTCATGGGAAACGCTGGCTATTTTGGCAAGCTCGTCCTTCTGTTGGCACGTACTTTGTCTCTATCCAAGACCGTGTCGGATTGCGGAACGAAGCATTATTTGAAGATTTATATCAAAACTCCTCAGATGCTTCAGAAGTATAACAACCGGTACTACGTTGATGCGGACGGTGAAATCCGTCTTGTGAATGCAAGAAAAGATACACATTTGATTGGAACCTGGGTTAATTTCCGTAGCCCGATCACTTGTTCATGCCATGATGAAGTGTGTCATGTTTGTTTTGGCCGCACGTCTACGATGAACTTTGATATTTCTGCTGGCGTTGTCGGCTTTGAGGTTGAGGAGTTCACTAAGGTCGTGAACCAGATGATTCTGTCTGCAAAGCATCTGCTTACCACGGTATCTGAGAAGATCAACTTCTCTGAGGAGTTTAATCGCTTCTTTAAGCTGTACTGTGGTGAGGTGAGTCCGAAGATTGGGGATGATGCAATTCCTGATATTGAAGACTGGGCGGTTTGGGTTGATCCAACTTCCATTCAGAAAGCAGATGAGCTGGATGAAGATTCTTCGTTCAACAGCTATGTGCTCGGTGGCTTCTATGTGCAGAACATGAAGACGCATGAGTCTATCTGGATTTCTACGGATGAAGACCGTGAGCTGTTCTTGACGGATGATCTGATTGATCTTGTTCGTAAGGGTAGAGGCTATGCCCGTTTCTCTGAGATGAACGAATTGACCACTCTGTTCAGTATCGTCATTATGAACAACGAGTTGACGAAGCCTTTGTACTCTCTGATGAGTCTTTTGAATAGTAAGGCGAAAGCAGATCAGAACGTCACGTCCAACTATCATGAGATGGCACAGAAGTTTACCGACCTACTGCTTGATGCAAAGATTGGTGCAACTGCACTATCTGGTGAGCTGATCATCAATCGTTTGATTCGTAAGGATCCGGATGTTGATTTTGAGCGTCCCGATTTCACGAAGGATGAAGTTGGCAAGTACAAGATTCTTACCGTCTCCCGTGCAATCGAGCACAATAAGTCTCCTTTGCTTGGATTTGCTGGTCAGGACATCAAGCGTCAGTTGATGAGCGACAACTTGGTTACGATCAAGAATGCTCCTTCTTATATCGACGCATACTTCAAGAAGACCACTTCTACGGAACGGTTCATCGAGGATCATGCAATTTCCACTGATTCTGATTCGGTGATTGATGAAGTCAACGATGAGGAATAAATAATATAAGCCTGACTATAGAATAAATCGTAGTCAGGCTTATTTTTCTTTTAGGAGGTGTATAGAATGCCAAGTAATGGCATGTTTCATCGTCTTACGGGTACTACTCGTAATGTAATCAATATCAACCAGACGCAAACCGGTGGTGATAATATCGTCCAGGCTCAAAGCGTCAATATTACGCAAACGATTAGTGGTGATGGCAATACCGTAGTTGGTATTTCTGTGAACAATGGATCTGAAGATGAGCTTGTAGCTAAGACTGATTTATTTGAAAAAACGTCCGAAGGTGGAATTGCAATGACTGACCGGAACTTTCGTATTGCAGAAAGCCTCATAAACCAAGCCCATGAAAATGGGTATACTACGAAGAAGGTTTATGATTCCGGACTTACAAAGGATGATGAAGAAGAAGTAAATCGAATGATTCGTGAGCTTCATGAAGGCCGGAGGAAAGCGGAACAAGGCAGACGTTGGAAAGTCCATAATATATATGGAATTTCCAATAACACGAATGTTCTTGGAGAAACGATTGGCGAGTTCTATTGGGTCTATGATGAGGACGGTGAAGTTTGTCTTGAGCAGAACAGTGGAAATACTGTAAAGCATTACTACCATTTGGATGTTGCAGCGCGCAATAAAACGAAGAATATCTCTAGCCAAATCCAATGGGATAGTGCTGGTCGTTCTCATAACCTTTTCTATGATCCTGAGGATGGGCAGGTTTATATCCTTCTTCCGAAAAGAGGTAACACCTATATCTCCCAGTTCAAGTATGTCACGCTTGTTAAGCTGAGAGGAAAAACGAAGGTAGCTACATCGGATGGATTCGGATATAACTTCCAGTCTTATGACGTTCACTATGATTCTCACTCTGATTGCATTTATCAGATCGACCCGTATCGTAGACTCATCTTTGATGCGTCTATGACGCAATGGGATATCATCTGTGAATGGGCCCGTGAGAACTATATGGATATCATTTTCGCTGGTATCGGCGCCATGATCTATTTAGCTAGAAGATTCTTCTGGTGAAAATAACCGCTATGGATAGAATAAAATCTTCCACAGCGGTTATTTTTTTTTATTTCTTTAATTTTGCTTCTCTTTTATCAAGATAATACTGCTTCATCTCAAAGTTCTTGCATGTTTCAAATCCATGCTTTGCGTGATAGTTTCCAACATGACGACGAGGGAATTGATCTGGTTTTTCAAGTCCATAGAGGCAGCTTCCAAGGAATTTTTTATTTTTTCCATTGGAGATGAAATGCTTACACAAATAGCAGCATTTACTTCTGTGGTGAGCTCTCACGCAATCGTGTTCTTTGAAGTAATAATACTGGATGTAGTCGAGATAGTCTTCAACCAGATTCTTATCTGTCCAGTCAATGATTCCGTCTTCGTCAACTCCTTCAAAGAAGTATGAATACACATCATCATATCGTGAATCCATATGCGTGAGAAAGTCATCCATGGTAGCACCAGGAATTCCTTTGTAGAACTTCGGATGAAAATCACCAGTCCATGTATCATCATGATGTGGAAAATATGTCGTACGAAAATAGTTGCTCATATCATTCCAATCCTTTCTTTTCTACTGAGTTTCTTACACTAACGTAATCTCAGGAATTAGAATGGAATTTTTTATAAATAATCAACCTTCTAACATTGAGATAGAATGGATTAAAGAATTCATTCTAAGCAAGGTTTTTATTCGGTGAAATCCCGAAGCAACTGTCGTGACGACAGATGTAACGCTGATTGCCCTTTTATGTGATGGGTGTGGCCGACCATAATCCGCTATCGCTTAGCTGGCTTTAGTTACCGGAAACGGGGATTGTGACAATAATGGCTCATAATAGGGACGCGTGGGCTTGGTGTATATAGCCTGAGTTGGCTGCTTTTCTCGCAGATACCATTGAGGTTCCGAAAACAGCCAGAGAAGTAAATGCGGACTTCTCGGAGAGATAGATGATACGCATCCTTTGGTAGGTTGGAGTGCCAGGCAACAATGGTCTGGCTGTATAAGACTAATTACTGTGGCGTTCCTCGTACTGTTTTTGAAGGCGCATATGGGATTGGGCGAAAGGTTAAACCTCCCTCTCTTAGTTATTTCCGCCCTAAGTGGATGAAGGGCACACAGATACAATGAGTTTCTCTCATCATAGTAACCTTTCTGTTTTGAGCGATCAGAACGCAGGTAACACATCCACATCCTACATGGGTAATCACTACTACATACGGTTCTTCCAATTTCCGTGTGTAGTAGTGATTATCTACCATAGTAAAGACAGGTAGTTAATTTAGACCTGGTATTCTATTGAATTATGAAAGAAGGGTGTTGAAAATGCCGAAATATAAGCTTTTTCCTGTTGAGTCAACGTCATTTTCCAAAGAGTTGTATACGATCGTTGCGCAGGAAGATTTTGTTGCTATGGATGGGACATTCATTCCTTGCGGAACACAAGGAGGATTCGTAGCAAGTAAAAATGCAATTCCGAATACTCATTCTGATAAAAGTTGGGTATTTTCTGCAAATGGCTTTGTTTGTGCTAATGCGAAGATCGTGAACTCGGTCGTTCGGTTTGGCTTTGTATCCGGTAATGCAAAAGTTACAAATTCGATCATTGATAAGAAAAGTGCTATTATGGAAGATGCTACCATTGAAGACTCTACCATATATGATAGCGTAGTTGGTTGTAGTTCCAAAGTGATGAACTGCCTCTTAGAGAAAGGGAATTGCATCAATCTCTATGAAAAAAGTTGTATGATTGGTGTATATCTTGAGAATTCCTCGATCTCAGGTAATTACATCATTAATGAAAGTCGCTTTGTTGATGTTGCTTTGCATAATAGCGATAAAATAAAGACGTATAATAAGGCTGAGTTGCATAGTGTAACTGATATTGGCCAAATAAAGCTTCCGTACCGTGAAAAGCATGGAACCACGATGTTCGTAAAGAGGAATCGTGAAGCGAGCGCTGAATTGAAAGCAGCTAAGCTGAATGGAGAGCTTCCTCCAGATTACGATATAAATAAATAAAAATCTTCTCAACTATATGGTATGAATGAGTTTTTATCATAGACTATGTCTAGGAGTTTTCTCATTCGATCTGGGTGGCCCAGTGTTGGTTGACGCCGTCAGTGACGCCGGCCATTTGAATAGTGGCTGCCTGATAGACATGGACCTCCGTTCTATGTCAGGACGCGCTCGAGCGCCCGAAGTTCGATGATATAGTTTCCACATAACTATTTCGGGCCCAGTAAGATTCTGGGGATCAGTATGAAGTATCATATGGCATGTAACTTTTAGTCTTTTTCTTGTTGCATTTGGTTGCCTCCAAATTGTTATTTGAGTTTTTGACTTTGCATCGTTATTTGCTTTCGGTTGTGGACTTCCAAATACTGATTAACGTTCACAGTGCTCGAGGTACAGAGGCTATTGGCCAACGCTTCTGTAGATATGTCGGGCCTGTATGCCATGGCATGAAAGAAAAGAAGGGGTTCGAATATGGATGTAGGGCTATATTTGGCCGGTCCATAGGGTTGAGTAAAATTCTCATGCTCCAGGCTAAAGTGTGCTCCCATAAGATGTATAACGCCGCCGTAGGCTCTCGTTTAGTGCTTCTCAACTTATCGGTTTGATTCCGGTAAGGTTTTTAGAAAGTAACGATCGAGTGTTCTGTGATCGGTCGCGCTATAATGATTGAGAGCGCATAAAGCCACGATTTTTTTGGAGTAACTCAATTTTGGCATTACTATGCAGAGTAAGTTTCGTAACTATGAACTTACTCTGCATTTTTTATTTATGTGACTTTTGTAATATCATATAATTTATACAATATATTGATCTCCCCATTAGCTTAAGGAAAGCAGAGGCTCTATCACCCTCCATTGACACTAGATCGGTGTGAGATGGGGCCAGATACCCCTGTGGGGACCACGATATTCCTTTCACATTTTTGCACTTCCGACAAAGATAGACACTGATATTTCTTTATTGAGTATCAGTGTCTATCTTACATACCACCTAAAAACAGTATTCTAATCAGTTAGGCTTTCACTTGTATTGATAAATACTAAAAGAAAGGGGAGATAATAGAAGTTATGGGTAAATTAACCGGTGAGCTCACTCCGAATTATGATAATATTCTGAATAGTACTTATGACGAAGATGAGCTGAATAAATTGCTCCATACAACCGTTGAGAATTCTTTTCAATTTCTGAAGAGAGTCCAAAAGAGTTACAGTTGTATGGAACGATTCCACTTTACGGAAGTCAATTTCTTTGTGGATAAGAATTACCCTACGGAACTTTGCATCTCTGTTCCGAAAGACTTTATTGACGCGACTAAGCGTAAGGTATATAAATACAGCAAGTATTTCGGTAAGTATATCACCTATGCTGACATTGCCGAAGACTTATCAGAGAAGCAATTTAAACCCGAGTATTCTCCAGAGACAGTGTTTGAATTTACACCGTGTGCCATTGTGGATAATCGGGTTGCATTGAATGTGTGCTTTAAGTGCACTTTGGATGGTCGTACAGAGATCGTGTTCCATGATCTTCCTGCAAAGGAATCGTACTTCAAAGAGCACCACAATATCGAAGTATTTATGCTTCGAAATACTTGGACGCATAGCTTCCTGACGAATACAATTGTACTGAAGAATATTCTTGATGCAAAGGCTGAGAATTATATCTTCAGTAAGACTCTGACTGGCGTTCTGATGAAGAGCACCCCGATTTTCTATACAGTCCGTTGTGTGAATAAGACAACGAAAAACTGCTATGAAATCATGGGTAATAGCCTGAATTACGGTAGAGTCGATGAGGAAGGTAATCTGGTTGTTCCTGCAACAGATTGGCTGAAAAATTATTTTGCTCATCATGGTGGCAATACGTTTGAGATTACTTTCTTTCATCCGAACTACATGCATGAGGTGGAAGGAATTCGGACACTGAGAAAGCGTACGAGTAATGAGAATTACTCATGCATCGCTGTAATTCAGGAAGAAGAAGGCATTCCTTACAATATGCCGATTCCTGAAGAGAATATCATTATTTTCTTTAAGGATAAGGCAACCAGTGAGGTAACCTACTTTAATTACAGTGATCTGACAAGGCTGCATTACCCGAATATCTATGAAATCATTACGACAAAAGATGTTGCAGATAAATATGACGTAAAACTCTTCTATCTGTACCGTCCGATGGATAGGTATCTGAGATACACCAATCAGTTTGACTACATTCACAAGTTCTTCAAAAAGCAAGTGAGTGATAAGTATGGCGAAACTAATCTGGAAGGTGCTCTCAATAAGCTTCTGTATGAAACCGTGGATCTGTCTCTCGAACCTACTAAGAAGTATTTTGAGAATACGTTTGAGTATGAAGATCCTGATTATATCTATAACCATGGTGATTTCATTAATTCGAAGCAGTATCCGGATTCGTATGATTACAAGATTGACAAGGCCAAGCAGTGGGGACTTCTTGAACCAAATCCGCAGGAAAAGTACATCAGTGCTACGAATCCTACTTCCGATCTCTATTACATGTATGCTGGAAACGTTGACCTTCCGAAGCGTGAACGTAATAGCACTGCAAAAGAAGATCCGAAGAATCCGATCCAATTCGAGGAGACGAGATATCTTCTTGTCTTCCGTAATGACGGACCGAACAGCCTGCAACTTCGATACTTTATTGATGGACTCCTGTGCACAAAGTATCTTCAAATTCACGTTGGTGAGTTTGATTATATCTATATCCCTAAGGAGTTTATCACCCCGGTGTCTCACATCGTAATCGAACGATTTGATTACTATTCTTATTATAAGAAGCATGCTTTCAAATCCACGGATGAAGTGTGGGATATGGATTTCACGGATGCATCGTCCATGATTCCTACTTGGCATGACCTGTTTGTTCGCAAGGATGAAGTTGAGAAGATTGATAAAGATCTCTTCACATTCTATACCTTAGTGAATATGAGCGATTATAATAAGAAGCTCAGTCTTGCCGAGAGAAAAGAGAAGTGCGGCATTCCTGCAAATGTGGAAGTCATTGATGGAGAAAAAGGTGAAATGTATATGAAGATCACTCCGAGCGTGGAGAAAGATCTTCCGAAATACATGCATCTCACTCGAATGAAAGTAAAACTGAATGATGCTAGTAAAGTCAATGTGACTTATACTTTCATCGTCAATAAGGATTCTTTTATTCGTCATGACGTTACGCCTCCAATGACCAATGTCCAACGATACGGTATTTTGAAGAATGCTATTCCTTGGATTGAGGAAGCTTCTTATCTTCGTACGTTTGTTGATCGGCGTCGAATCGTTTGTAATATCAAGATCGAGAATAATGGCCCGTACAAGCTTGTAGCACGAACGGACTATTTCCCGACTACAACAGAATACGTGCAATCAACTGATGTTACACCGTATTCGTACAAACGTGTTGCGTTCATTCCGGAAATTCCAGAAAATTATATGATTGATACAGCAGATTATTTGGATACTCCGTTTAGTCTTGACTATTACGAAGTCTATCTGAATGGTCGTCGACTGTTCCACTATAACATCGAATGCATCACTGGTAGATTTATCAAGCTTTATAATGTCATATCTCGTCTGAATCTTGCCATTTATAAAAAGGATATGGATCCTTCCATTTTCTCTACAAATAAGCCGAATCGGGAACATACTCCGATGGATGAATTTCTCAATAATCCGGATATTGATAATAAGACAAAGGATGATTTTCTTAACTGGCTTATCAAAGACAAACATGGTGAGCTTGATGGTAAACCGGGTGAGAATCTTGAGCCTAATGTCAATGATGCAGTGACTCCGGATGCAGATACTACGGATATGAAACGATTCTATACAGATATCATCATTCCGCGCGGAGTTACAAAGCCTCAGTCTTGGATTATTGATGGCACAAATGTCAAAAACAACTATCCTTCTGTGTGGACGAACTACCAGAAGAATAACAAGATCGTTATCCGTCCGAACTTCAATTATAATGGCTTGATGGTGATGATGCTCAGTAGATATACTGAGGTTTAATACGATGATTGTCGCCTTATACAAGAAACTTATCATTAAGATTCATAGAGAGACAATCAAAGAGAAAGGTGGCTAAATAAATGGCTGGTATTCAGGCACGCTATGGTATCTCTGCTCTTGATCTTGGCCATAAAGAGTATGCGCAAGACGACGAGCTTATGGTACGTGGCGACGATGGCCGTATGTACTACAAACGTACAGATGGCGTAATCGTAGCATATGCTGATAAAGACCTTAGCGAAGACGAGGTCATTTCCAATACCATGGGTGTCCTTATGGGCATCGACGGTTTGGTTCTTCCGGGAAACGAATATATCGTTTACCGTACGATTGATACAACTGGTAAGTTGGATCTTGTGTCAAGTTCTGACGTCGCTATTGATCGTCGATTCACAATGTCTCCTAACATTCCCGGATTCTTCTTTAGAATTCGTGGCAATAAGGAAGTATCTTCTGCTGCTGCAATCTTGAAGTCCATTTACGCAAGTCGAGTTACAGATGGAACTGATCCAGAAGTTACTGTGAAGATTGCTGTTTCAAATAATGGAGCAAGTGAGCAGATTTATACAATCAACACAATTCTTGATAAGGTCAATTTTATCAAGTTCACTGGTTTCACAAATCCCACAAATTATATTGTGAAGATTGTGTCTGTTTCGTTTCCTCTGTTCAAAGCAGCATATACAGCTGCAAGACCTGTTGATAAGAATACTTTAACGACTATCAATAACGGTAACGAAACATTTGAGATCAACACGATTGATGTGATTGGTTATGCAAATGACATTAGATTCCTTGCTGACGAAAACACTGATGGAGTGCTGATCAAGACCGTTACAAACAGCAAGACGGCATCTACCACTTATACTGCTCAGAACGCAGCAGTTGCTTCTGTTGGCGGTATTGGAAAACACGAAATCGTTATCCAGAAAGAGAATCCGAATACGGAGTGCATCTGGGGAAAGATTATCGAGCAAAAAGAGTAAATTTTAAATGACCTATATCTTGTATTGGATATAGGTCATTTTACCCGCTTTCAGATTAACCATAAACATCTTATTAAATGCTATGGTACAAACAAGGGATAGTGATCTGTCTATCCAAGTTTATATCTATAGAAAATAATTTTTTAAGGAGTGATTTTTAATATGGCATCTAATATTAAGAAGGTCCTTCTGAAGAAGAAGATTGATGCAGTCATTTACGATCTGTACGTCAAGACTTCTGCAGAGCTGGTCCAGGTTACTGACAGTCAGACTCTGACTCAGAAGCTGGCTGCCATTGATGGTAGTGTTGCTGATGCAAAGACTAAGCTGGATAAGCTGCTGGGCTCTGACGATGCAACTTCTATTTCTAAGCAGATCGACGACAAGGTCGCTGCTCTGAAGGCTGAGCTGACCAACGATAAGGACGCTACTTCTCTGGCTGGTAAGATCGCAAAGGTCACTGCTGATCTGGCTGCTGAGGTGTCTCGTGCAAGTGCTGCTGAGGCTGCTAATGCTGGTAACATCACCAAGCTGGGCGAGCGCATGACCACTGCCGAGGGCAAGATCACCACTCTGATTGGTACCGATGCTAACAAGTCTGTCCGTGCCATCGCTAACGAGGAGCTGGCCGCCCAGCTGATTCCCGGTAACGCTAAGGAGTCTCTGGATACTCTGGGCGAGATCGCCGCTTGGATTCAGAACCATCCCGATGATGCATCTGCGATGAACAAGAAGATCACCGACCTGACTACTAAGGTTGGTGCTATCCCTACAACCGGCACCGGCGCTAACTCTGCTACTGTCGTTGCATATGCAGCAGCTCTGGCA
>UMCO01079251.1_pt1 | contig 17243 bp, 18 predicted proteins | sample 1964251 | NCBI WGS metagenome assembly UMCO01 (sample SAMEA4835970, study PRJEB28245) | human gut metagenome | biome: gut microbiome; material: fecal sample | place: Denmark | collected 2008
AAGCTCAACCACGGTGCCAGCCGGAACAACGGCAGTTGGGATTTGGAGATCGTGTAGTTGTTCGGGATGTTGGTGCCATCAGAAGCGGGTGCAAAAATGTGGCTACCATACATCATGTTCTCATTGGGAAGCTCCACCGTGCTGTCGTACCATGTACCGCCGGACGGTCTGCCGTTGGACACGGCGTTCGTCAGATGCTCACGGTGGTTCAGAATGTGGGCAGAGCCAAAGGCAGAATTGAAGGTTGCTTTTGCCTGCGTCAGGCCATTCTTGTACATATCGCTGCCAACATAGCCACCCTCGGTCGTGTTGCTGGCATTCATGTGGTAGGTATACAGGTGGTTGCGAGGGATGATGACAACATGGTGCGTGGTGCAGGCTGTGTCGCCGCACTGATACCAGTAGTCAAAGCCAGCAACGAGGTAGTCTACGCCGCCGATCTGCCAGTAATCGCCGAGGTAAATGTCCTTGAACGTACCAGCTTTGATAGCCGCGGCCTGCTCTGCGGTCAGGCTGCTGCCAAGGTTCTTGCCGCGATAGATCATGTTGTGAGTGGCAGCATTGTCCATGATGCTGACAGTCTCACCGCCGCCGGGCATAACCAGCGGGCCAGTCAGCGTACCGCCGGACAGAGGCAGGTAGGTTTCCTGTGTTTCCTTTTGCAAATCCTCTTTGGCTTTGTCGATTTTGGTATTGACCTGTGCGACCTTCTCATTCACCATTTTCACGGACGCAACCGCACTCGGGTCCACAGTGACCTTGATGTTGGCGACATTGGAAATTGCCATGACACCAAACAACTCGATCACGAAGTCACTGTTTTCGGTGTGCGACGGGATCTCTACGCCGCGGTCATCCTGCATGATAAAGAGCAGCGTTTCATCGCCGTCGGTCAGCTTTGCGTATACACCGACCTGATGCAGGATATAGCCCGTTTCCACATCACCGTTCGTGATCTGGATTTTGATGCGCTTGCCAGCATCGTTGCCGGTGCTGTCGCTTGCATCTTCGATGCCGAGGATTTTAAGGGTCTGCTTTTCCTCCTGCACATCGGTGAGGGCTGCCAGCGAAGCTTCCTCCGTGGTGCCGGAGCCGCCCACGGCCTTGGTGATCGTCATCGTTGCGCCGGACAAGACCTCAGACATCATATCCGTGCCGACGGTTGTAAAGACAGATTTGTTCCAACTCATGTATTCATGCCTCCAATTCTGACTTCAATTTGCTGCCTGTATGCAGCAATGCCCGCCGGAGCCAAGGTTGTTGCCTTGTGATCCGCCGGGCGAATATTTCCTTTGATGTAGGCTGTCATCTGCATCCGTATAGCAGCGCAGCCCACCGGGGCGTATGTGGCAGCCTTGTGGTCCTTCGGCCGCAGGATTCCGATGATCTTCGTCGATTCCTGCTGCCGGGTGCCCCACACTCCTGCCTTTGCGTAGGTCGTGGACAGCAATTCACGTGGGCGCAGGGTGCCAGCGATGGGCACGGCCACACGCTGGGTTGTGCCGTGGTAGCCAGCTCCGACGTAGGCTGTGGTCGTATTGTTGAAGATCAGGTAGCTGATCCCTTCCAGGTGCGCCGTACAGCGGCGGGCATATCCCAGCAGGTCTTCCATTCTCTTGATGGTGTAGTAGGAGATGTCGGCGTTCTCCGTGATGTTGACACGGAGCCGCCAGTGCCCCGGCGTTCCGCCGTAGTCGTACCACTCCACGATCTCCGAGTTGGGATAGATTGCTGAGATTGCCTGCTTCACCGCCCATTCAGTGCCGCAGTACCGCCGCACCTCCATGGCCGTCTTGATGACCCGGCGTTTTGTTTCCACCGGGTAATCATCCCGATACCAGTCCACCTTGAACTGAACCGCCAGAACATCCAGCAGGTCTTCCGGCAAAGAATCTATTGCGGTGTAGACGTGGATGCGCTCGATGACTTTCAGTTCTTTTTTCAGCCGCTCCCGATATACTGCGTCAATGACCTTAACCCAGTGCTGCTCTGCAATGCCGGGCGGCAGACCTTCCAAAAGGCCGGTATCACCGATCTTAATCATCTTCGATACCTCCGTAGGTGATCTTGCACTCCGTCACCTTCGACACCTGGATTTTGGACACCACGGTATCAACCGGGGCGGTCAGCCGCGGGCGTTTCGCTCCGGCCTCCCGCACCCGCATGATGAGTTCCGCCGGGTCGATGTCCAAGCCGATTTTTCTTTGCCAGGTCTTGTATTCCTCCACGGCTTTCTCTACGTTCTCCTGGATCAGTCCTGCATTTTTGACATTGCTGGATGCGATGTAATAGGTCAGGTTGATGCTGTACGGCACTTCCTCCGGGGGAACGCCGACCACAAGATCACCCATCGGCTTCTTTATGTCTGCAAAGTAGCGTTCCAGCTCTCGGCATTCTTCCTCCGTCGGAAGCCGACCATCTTTCAGCAGGAAATAGATATAGACCGTGTACCCATCCTCGCAGATAGGCTTTGCGGCAGTGATGTCGCTGCGCCAGCTTCGGGCAAAGTATTCATACAGATCGACCGGGCCAGCCACGGACACATTGGACGGCGCAATGTATGCACGTTCTGTCAGGGAATCGTCGTCCTCTTTTTCCACGCCGCCGCTGGTTACGGAGGTATTCTCCACCGATGCCACATACGGGATCGGGTCAACCAGCACGTTGATCTCGCCAATGGCAATTCCCGTGCTGTCTGCGCCGGCATCTACCGCCACCGCCGGAACATCCACGGTCAACTCACCAGCCGGAATCTCCGCATACTCGCTCGTGATGAAATACCGTTTGTCTGCCGTCCGGGTTTGCGTTCCTTCCGGGATGATCGTTGTACTCGTCCGGGCAGCGGCCAGCGTGAACCGCAACACCGTGGTGGCATATCCAGCCTGCAGGCGTTCCGTTCCCACGAAAGGAACGAGGTTGTCCAGGTTTGCCCCGGTGCTTGTGGGCAGAAGTTCCGCTTTCAGAGCGTTCGTGGCATACTCGATTGTGTGATGGGATCGGTGCGCCAGCGTCAGCAGGAGAAGCCGCGCCTCATTGCATCGCGCCAGCGGAGTGCTTTCCGTTCCGTCAAGCTCCTTGTCGAACTTTGCATATAGGGCTTTGCAGTCCTCGACCGCTTCTTCCAGCGTTTCCGCCCCGTCAATGTCGATCTCGGGAATGTTTTCAAACTCTTTGATTTTAGACAAGCTCGTACACCACCTTCGGGATCACTTCGCCCTGTTTCAGTTTGCTTTCCAGCCAGTCCACCCGCACCACCTGTGCCCGGGGTTCAAATTCTGCTGTGCGTTCCGTTACCTCCCGCACATACAGGGCCTTTGCCACTTCCATGGGCTTATCAAGAAAAGCCCCTTGGTCAATGCCAAGGCTTCGGTCTCCCTCCTGACTGCCAAGAGGGGTTGAGTACAGCGTGCGCAAGCACCGGGTAACATCCTGTACTTCTTCCTGCGCTGCACTGTCTTCAGACAGAGCAAGCACCGTGCTGCTGATGTCGATCATCCCACATACTCCTTTATCGTCAGGTTCACCTTACACTGCACCAGCAAGCCATGCTTTATCACAGCATCCCAGCTGTCGCTCATGCTGGTAATGGTGAACCTGTTTTTTGACAACGGGGCAAAGCCGATGATGAAATAATGGACTTCTCCGTTTTCCGTCATCTGCTTCAACCGATTCAGCATCTTCCTCGGATTCACGCCGTGGTCGGCATCAAGCAGAATGTCGCATGTATACCCCATGAGCTTTGGAGCGATGTACTCCGACTTTGCCTTTCCGCCGATCACTTCATGGTCCACCCACTTTGCGCCGTAAGTCCCCTTGAAGTTGGAGAGCGTCAGCGTCCGCAGGTGTCCCACGGAGAATATCACGTCTCCGAAAATTCCCACATACATATCAGCACCTCCTTACACGGGCGGAGTAGTGTCGCCGGAGAGGCTATCCTTGTGTGTGTGGTTCACCAAGGACTTGCCGGACACCACCACATCGCCACCACCGCCGGTGATGTTCACCGTTCCTGCGCTGGCCGTGATGGTGCTGGCGGACAGTTCCATGGTTCCCGCGGCCTTGATGGTGATCCCCGCCGGGGAGCTGATCGTAACCGCCCCGCTTTTGCCCACCGTTACCGTTGCACCGCCCACTTTTATTTCCAGACTTTCGGCTTCGAGGATTTTCTTTCCCTTCACCTTATCCGTCAGTTCCTTTGCGTCTGCATCGAACTTTCGGTACGCCTGTCCGTTCTTGTTGGAATACTCCTTGCGGTATGTTCCCTTCTTGCCCTCTGCCGGTTTGTTTTTTTCGTTCCAGACCGTACCCAGCACGACAGCGTCTTCCGGGCTGTCTCCCGGGTGCAGAACCGCCACGAGGTCTTCCACCTCCGGCATACTGTATTCCCGATTGGAAATGAACGGCACTTTCTCGGTCACGGTATCGTCCCGATCCGGGTAGTGGACTTCACACAAAGCATTCTCGTAGTCGATGGAACTCACATAGCCAATTCTGAACTCGCTCATGCAAATTCCTCCTGTTCTACCTTGCTGGCCTTGATCTGCGTTTTGTAGCCGCCGGAGGGAGAATAGCTGTGCTCCATCTCGTCGATGAAATATTTTCCGGCCATTTTCCCAAAGCCTACCACATTGATGCACTGGGCAGATGCTCCCACCGGGTAGCCCGGAACGGTAAAGCTGATGGTCGTTGCGCCGTGGTTGGCGTTTTTCAGCTTTGCGATCAGCCGAGCTTTTGCATCCGCCTCACTGCTTACCTTGCCAGATAGCTTCAACTGCCGTTCCTCGGTACCAACCTTGACGTTGATGTCGATCTTCTTTCGCTTGTTTGTGTAGGTGTACACGCCGCCGGTGTATGTCCCGGTCAGCTTTGTACTCCACTTAAAGCTGCCCTCTTCCACGCATAGAGCGGTCGGGTCTGTGAGCGGAGCTACCTCGTATACCGTCCACACGGCATCCTTGGCCTTGTACTTTTCCCGGTCATACACCCACAGCTTTTCCGTGTACACCTTGATAACCAGCGCATAGGTGTCGCAGAGGTCTTGCAGGAACGCGCTGTCAGTGGCATCCTGCTCCTTTGCATCAATGTCGTGGTCGTCGCCGTCGAACTTCAATTCCAGCCCGTACCGTCCGGCGATTTCCTCCGCAATCTTCTTCACGCTGGTTTTCTTCCATGTGAAGGTGCGGTTTCGTTCGCTGAAACTGGTGTCGTTCGGCTTTGCCACGCCGCCCATCGTCAGCGTGTCCGGGGTGCTGGAAAAGCTCAGATCGTCCAGAACAAAAGTACCGCACTCGGCACTGTAATCTCGGTAGCCGCCGATGTTCCAGTCCTTGACGGCAATGGTCGGGTAGAGTTTCACGCCTTTCTCCGGCATCCAGTCGTTTTTCCACTTCTTGGCCCGGGCGTTTACCGTGATGCTTACGCTGTCGCTCTGGGATGCAGCCACATCCGTATACCGAAAACTTTCAATGTCAGGGGCAATCTCTGCCGAAATATCTTTGTTCTCATATTTCAGCAGGATTGCTGCTTGTCTTCCTTTGGGCCTCGCTGCTGTCAACAACATATCAGGCACCCGCTTTCCATGGCGGCAGGGTGCCGCTCTTTTCAGTTGGGAGGCCTGGTGTTGACAGCACCATCCCGGAATCGAACCGGGTAATCTCGATATACTCAGGGTTTGCCTGCATCAGCCAGTCGGTTTTCAACTCGCTGCCGTACACATTGTAGGCGATCTGGTCCCATGTGTCGCCGGACTTCGTTGTGTAATCAAGTGCCATATTGTGTGCGCCTCTTTTCACGTTCGTACCGTTCCACATACTCGCAGAACTTCTCGTAGCCCTCATCCAGCAGAGAGCGCAGGTCGTTTGCATCCATGCTGCCGTAGATCACAAAGTTCGGAGCGTAAACGTAGGTGTTGCCGCTGGAACTGGTGTAGCTTCTCTGGTAGCCACCGCCGCCGGAGCTTTCGTCCTGCCCGGAAGAGCCAGAGCCACCAATGTTCGGCACGCTCACCTCCTGCTGCCGGTTCTGCAGGTTCTCCATCATGGCAAGGTTCTGCCTTGTCAGCTCAGGATCGCCCGCCGTCGGGAACAGGGACACATTGCTCAGGTCGTAGTTATCCAGATTGGACAGCCGCTCAAGCTGTGCCTGCGCAACATCCGCCCTGCGGACAAGGCTCAGTGCCTGCTGCACTCTGGAATTATCCAGCACCTTCTGCGCTGTTGCATTGCCCGATGCCGCTGCACCTTCCAGTGCATCCGCCGCATAGTTGGCAAGTTCCGTCGTGCGCCGGAACGCCACACCGAAGTCAGAGCCTTGGATCATAGCCGATGCAATGGGAACGCCCAGCATCTTGCCAGCCTGCATCCATGTGTCGATGTTCTGCTCACGCTGAGAGCGGCGGAAACTGATGATTGCTTCGGTGCCTGCTTCGCCAGCCAGAGACGGCCCATTGGTAAAGCCGCCGTCCGCAAACTTCGGCAGGCTCACTTCGGTCAGGTTGAAGCCGAACTGCTTTCCGCCCAGAGCGGGCACCCAATCGGGAACCGTGAAGTTGATCTTGTTCAGTGTGCGGATGATTGCGTTCACCACGTTCACCACAACGCCGACAATGCCCTTCACCAGCCCGATGATGCCCAGCACCACAGGCTCCACCACCGGCAGCAGCTTACCGATCACGTCAATTACCGTCTTGATGGCATTCACAAGAACTGTGCCCACCAGACTGACGACGGTAGAAAGCAGCGGCATGACCGCCGGGATGCCCTGGTTCACAACAAAGCCGAACACCTCAACCAGCAGCGGTTTGATGTGGTTCACGCCGAGGTCTACGATCTGGCTGAATACCCCCGCAAAGGACTGGATCAGCGGCATGACCGTCTGGATGGCAGGCATTGCCGCCGAGAACACGTTGCCCAGATTCAGGCCGCCGATGTTGAAGCCAGACAATTTCTGCTGGATGCTCTGCAGCCCTTCTGGGGTGGTGAGCTTGCCGAAGACCTGTTTGATTGTGTCTCCAATGCCAGAGATTTTCCCTGTGAACGCATCAAAAACGGCAAGGCCACCCTCGCCAAATATCTGGCCGACGATGTTCCGCACATCTTCAAAATGGTCTCCCAGCAGGGAGACCACCGCAACCATGGTTCCAAGGCTCGTAATCGCCGGGCCGAAGGTTCCAAGCAGTGACATAAAGCCACTGCCCAGCTTTCCAGCCACAGCACCAATGCCGCCCGTCAGGTTCAAGCCACCTTTGCCAAAAATGGCCTTTGCGCCAGCACCAAGGACATTTCCGATAGTTGCCGTCGCCGTGCCCGCCGGGTTCGCCGCTGCGATCACGGCGTTCAACGTGTTAGCCGGAATATCATGGACATTTTCGATGTACTGTGCCGCTGCTGCAATTTTGTCCGTTACGGCCAACATTGGCTTTTTTTTGCCGCTTAGCAAATCCTTGCTATGCAGCAGTCCAATAGCTCCGCCTGCAATGGAACTCAGCTTGCCGGAAACTCCGTTGTTTCCTGCAATAGACCCACCCAACGATGCTCCCGTTTTTGCAGCTTTCAGCATATCACCCCTGTTTTTCCAGAGGCTCAACCCGTCATTCACAGAACTTTGAAGAATACTCGTCGGACTGAGCAGCCCCATCAGGTTGCCGACGGTGATTCCGCCGAATCGTCCACCGGGTGCGCCGCTGGCCTTGCCGCCGATTGTCAGGTTCTTCACCACGCTCAGTGCGGTGCTTCCTGCGCTATATGCAGCAGGAGCCATGCTCATGGCTCCAAACGCTGCAATAATTGCAGCAATGGCACCCGCCGCCTGCGGCCCGTTGTTCGCAAGGTAGTCCACACCCTTCTGAATCCACGGCAGTGCCCACTGTGCTTCCGCCCCGATGCCCTCAACCGCCGTGCGCAGCAGCGGCAGGATGGAGCTTGCCAGATTGGACAGGTCGGGCAAGCTTTCCGTGATTCCGTTTGCAATATCGATCCACATGGAAGTCAGTTCTTTTTTTACCGGGAGGAACTGGTTTCCGATATTGATGAGTAGTCTGTCTGTTGCATTGCTCGCCATCTGGCTTACCGCTTCGCTAGTGTCCAAGCGGACAAGCAGTTCCTTTTCCATGCTTCCGCTGTATGCGCTGGTGTTTCCAGCCATAAGCAAAGCGTTCTGGAATGCGGGCAGATTTCCCACAATTTTTGAGACACCCTCAATGGCCCACTGTCCGAACAGTGTTTTGATAGTTGCGGTCTGCTGATAGGCATCCTGCTTCGAGATTGCTTCAAAGACTTTGTACAGAGTGCTTGCTGCCCCATCTTCACCGTTCGGCCCTGTGGACTGCATATCCTTTGCAATCTGCACAGGGTCAAAGCCCAAAGCATTCCACGCAGCTGTCTGTGCTTTGGTCGCGCTGTTCCCGAGTGTCATGTTCGTATACACACGGTTCAGGCTGGTTCCAGATTTTCCCGTGTCAACGCCCATCGCCAGCATGGTGGCCGCCAGCGCGGAGGTCGTGTGTAGGTCAGCACCCGCTGTTTGTCCAACACCGCCGGATGTATTCACCACTTCAGCAATTTCCGCCGCCGTGGTTGCCATGTGTCCGCCTAAGTAGTTGATGGAATCCGCAATGTCGATGATCTGGTTATGGGTCTTTCCGAATGCAGTTTCCCACTTTGCCATATAATCGGCCGCGGACTTTGCTTCAATATCCCACGCGGCAGCCATTCGAGCGGTGTCGTACAAGTAGCTCTTTGCCCCGGTCTGCTTGTTGTCCAAAAAAATCTGTTCGTAGTTCTTGCCAGATTGCCCCAGTGCTGCAGCGATTTGCGCCATCTCATCACGTTGGATAGGCACCTGCGTGGTCATTTTGAGGATCGCGTCTTCCATAGTGGCCCGTTTTTTCTGGTTGACGCTGCCATCATCGTTCATAATGCCGCCAACATATTTGACAGCGTCCGCAGCCTGAGCTTGATACTTCTCGGCCATGTCGGTTGCCTTTTTGGTCATAAGTGTGGCAGATGCCGTGAGCGTCGCCATAATGCCCAATCCAGCTTTTCCGACTGCGCCCAGCGTTTTTGTCGCTGCGCTCGCCAGAGAATTTGTGCTTTTCAGCCCATCCGCCAGGGAGCCGGTCAATCCTTTTACTTGGCTGATGCTCCGCGCCAGCGAAGGATCGACCTTTCCCATGATTCTGATGCTGAGGTCTAGTGCCCCATTTCCTGCCATACGTCTGACACCTCCTGGCACAGTTCGATCAAATCCTTCCTTGGCATGGAAAGATAGTCCGTCAGGTTAGAGTGCGTCGCAATGGACAGCTGAATCGCTGCTTTTCGCAGTGCCTTTGCTCCGCCTTTTACTCGAAAAAATCAGCGTCCACAGCGTCACGCAGCTTTGCGGCTTCGCACAGCGGCAGCCCGGTGAAGAAATCCTCCGGGTAGCCGGTGCCCATGCTGGCGATGATGCAGACGTACAGGTAGTTGCGGCCGGTATTCACCGGGGAGAAGCCGCCCGCCACCATACGGTTTTCCGCCATGGATTCGCTCATGGTGTTCAACTCACCCACGCCGGAAAGGTCCACAGATTCAAAGGTCTTGCCCTTGATGTCCTCTTTGCTGTCACCGTTGTAGGTATAGGCGTTGTCGAACTTCACAACGTGGGTCTTGGGGTCGTTCTTGACCTTTGCGTTCAGGTTGTTCAGAATCGCCGTCTGCACCTGCTTGATCTTTGCACGGGGCATGAGCTTGAAGAACTCAACGGGTTTGCCGCTGGCCTTGGTTGCCACTTCCTGCGCAAAAGAGGTGGTAGCCTCCACTGCTGCCAGCGTTGCGATCTCGCCCGCCAGCTTCTTCTGAATGTCGATCATATCCTGGATCGTCATACCGTCCATGCCGGACAGGTCCACTTCGTCGTACTCGGTGCCCTCGAACTTATAAGGCTTTGCGAATTTCACAGTAAGATTACCCATCTTGATGTTTCCTTTCCTTAAAAAAATCAGCCGCCCCACACGGAGCGGCTGAAATCATCCTCATATCAGATCAGAGCGTTCACTTCGGCAAGGATGTCCTCACCGTCCACATAATAGCGGCCAGCATACTTGTCGATGTCAATGACGGTCACGCCGTCGATCTCCACCAGATAGCGGGTCACTTCCAGCGTGGTGGAGCTATCCATGGTAGATGCCCGCTTCAGCTTGCCGGGGTCAAGCTCTTTCGGCTTGCCGCCCAGCACGATGCGCAGGCCCTTATAGGAATAGCCGCCGTTTTTGTTCTCGTTCTGCATGGCTGCACGCAGGGTGATCTGGACAGACTTTCCGGGGTGCAGCATTTTGGTGGCGTAGCTGTACAGGGTGTTCCAGGTCAGCGTTGCCTCCATGCTCTCGAACTGGCCCGGCACAGGGCTGTCAACGTCGCCGCCGATGCCCATGCCGTTCACAGTAGTGGTTTTGTTCTTGATCTTGGGCAGAGTGACTTCATCTGCCAGACCGATCATCTTGTCGTCCCCAGTGTAGGCGTTATAGTTATTAACGACCTGCGGGACGAGATCGCTCGAAATGTTCAGGCTCATAGTTCATATCCTCCTATCACAGGTTCAGAGCGGTCACGAGGGAGGAAGATTCATACTCCATCGTGTTGTTGACCTGCTTCATGGGCGGGAACGGAGTGCAGTACATCCAGAAGTGGTAGTGGCCTGCCACCAGCTCTGCTTCGGTGTTCTTCTCCGTATCGGCCACCATGCGGTAGCTTGCGCAGACCCCGTTGGAGACGTAGGTGCTGCCCTTCATGTTCTCGCTGTCGATGATGCTCTGCAGCCGCTTCGGGTTCATGGGCTTGTCCAGCTTTCCCATGTTGTCCAGCACAAAGCTGGTCCACGCATGGTTGAAGAAGCGGCGGACGCACAGGAACATATCCTTGGGGTCCGTGTTCTTCGGGTAGCAGGCCGTCTCGTTGCCCCAGATCACGAAGTCGCTGCTGGAACGGATAAAGGTTGCAATGCCCTGATCGTTCAGGAAGGTGCCCTGCTCCTGATCCAGCAGCATCTCGGTGCCATCTTCCAGACAGGCGGCAGAGATGGGTACGGTGACGTTGGAGGGGCTTGCATTGGGGCAGTCGTTGTTCTGGCCGTCGTTATACACGGTGGCCGCCGCCGCCATGGTGCTGCCGCTGTACACAGTATCGCCCACCTTGCAGAACAGCCACAGAGCGTATGCCTCACGGGAGGTTGCGGTCTGCTTCGTCTTCTGCTCCGCAACATCGGTGTACTTCTGTGCGCCGTCAGCACTGCAGTCCAGGTCGATGAAGCATACGGCATTGAATAGGCCATTGATCTTGCGGCACTTGGCCTGCAGCGCAGCGCAGACCTGTGCGTTTTTGGAGAAACGCGGGGCCAGCAGGATGCCGGGTGCCTTGCTCAGTTTGGGGTAGACCTGGCGAACCACCTCAAGTCCAGTTTCCGCACCAGTAGCAGCATTCACGCCACCAACAATATCATCAGCGGTAACTTTGGACGCATCCAAGATGGAGCCGGAAACGGTCAGCGTGGTTGCTCCATCGCCTGCACCGCCGATGATAAGCGCAAGGCTCACAGTGCCGTCATCGTTGAAGCTGGCGATGTAGTCCACATCCGCCGTCAGCGTGGTGGTGTCTTTCTTCACCACCAGCTTTTCCAGCAGAATGCCCACTTTGTCGATCTCAGCAACGCCATCATTGACCTGCACAGAGGTTTCGTCCAGGGCGGTGATGTGCTTCTTATTTTTCGGATCAAGAACATTGATTACGACGATAGGTGCAGTACCAACCACCTGGAAGTTGGCGGAGATTGCCTCGCAAAGGGTGTACTTTGCAAAATCGCTGGACCAGCCCACCGCTGCCACAGCCTCCTTGTAGGTGCTGACGTACAGCGGGGTGTTTACTGCCGCCGCCGGGTTTGCCAGCTGGTTGACAGGGGCAGTGCCAACGATGATCTGTAAGCCAGAGCTGACCTGTACCGGCGCGGAAACGCTGGTGGTCGCTTCGGTCAGATTAAAGCCATGAGAAACAGCCATAGTTCACATCCTCCTTACTCTGCTGCCGCAGTGTTCGTGACAGCGTCTTTCAGCAGAGCATCCGCCCGCTGATAGAGGGTGTTCTCCCTGGTGCCGTCCTGCTCGACCTTCACCCGCATCTCTGCGAACTTCTCACGGGGAACCGTCAAGGCTTTCAGCACAGGGATTGCCTCCATCTTCTCCGCCAGCTTCGCGGGCACACCGCCCACAAAAACGGTGTACTGCGGAGCCAGACCTTTGATGGTCGGGCCACAGTACACCACAGCTTCCTCCTGCACCGCCGCGGCTTTCTTTGCCGCCGCAGTGGTTTTCTTTTCGTCACTCATATCAGAGCCTCCACTTCTTCATTTTTCAAACCATTCGGGGTTTTGCAAATGAGGTTCACGATTCCCCAATAGTAGTAATCCGCGTCATCGTCCGAAAGCTCCCATTTCCTGGGGTATGACACTTCAAAAGCACCGCCGAAAATCGGCTTCCGCTTGAAGTGCTGCATAATAGTTTCTTTCACATTCACGGTGTCTACATACCCTTGTCGGTCAATTCCGCGGTCATAGCAGCAGATCACAAGCTGCAACAGGACAAGTTGCGGGTCATGCTCGTTGTCCTGTTCGCCGCTGCTCTCGATTACGATGATGCAGGGGTAAGGGGAATCGTTTGTATCCGCCTCATCATCGTCGGTCGTCTGGATCGGCAGGAACTGCTTGAAGATTTGCAGGGGTTTGGGGCTTTCCTGCCCGCCAAACGTCATTCCCCGGAAAAGTTCAGTCAATTCGTCGATCATGGCCTGCTGGCACATCTCGCTGGTATATCCAGCGATTTTCTCCGCCATATCAGATCACGCCCTTTCGCTTCGCATTGGCAATCAACTGCCGAACGCGCCGTTCGGTGTTGTCCTGCAACATCTGCTCCACTGTCTGTTCCTGCATCTCCCACACAGTATGGTGCATGGCAGAGCCAGAAGGGCTGGGCATCGTCACAAGTTTCTCATTGGGCTTCCAGCGTTTCTTGCCGCTGGCGGTATAGTCTTTGTCAGCCGGTACGCCAAGCTGCCGCTGAACCATACCGATATGCCCAGACTGGAATTTCACAAGGAAGCCCTTGCTCTTGCTGCTCGTGCCGCCAAGGTCAATCATCGGGCTGCCTTTCAGGACGTGTGCCTGGAAAAATGGCGGCGCATTGCGGACAGATGGACCCATATAGGGTTTTGTGGGGCTGGTTCGGAAATAGCCCAGGTCTGCCCGGAATGCGCCGGGGTCGTTTTTCATAATGGCAAGGATTGCCGCCGGGCGGCGGTTTGTGGCTTTCTGCCTTTGGCGCAGGTCTTCGATCATGCGCTTTCCGGCAGCATTGAGATCATACCGTTCCTTCACTTCCTGCAGCATCACCTTTCGGGTCTGCCGCGCCGTGGTGTTGATCGCCACTTTCAGTGCCGCCGGGGTTTTGTCCGCCAGCACTCCGAGGGCACGGGCAACCTGTTCATCGTCGATAGACAGCGTGGTGCTGGAAGCATCGTAGCTGGTTTTGAAGTAGGCCACTTATCTCACCCTCTCACGCGCTCAAGCTCCATGCGGTATACGCCGGCTTTCAGAGAGCAGGATTTGATCTTGTAATCCCGCTTCTTATCCAGCGTTATGAGCTTATCGTTCTTCGGCATAGGACCGTAGTCCTCCTTCTTGACATACAAGAGCAGGTCAGCCTTGTACATTCCCTGGTCGAAGCTCTGCTTTGCGCCGCCTTCCCAGTGTGCTGCACGTTCGGTCACGCCGGGGTGCTGGGTAATGCAGGCCATTTCTTTCCCGTCGATGTAGCGTTTCTCGGCGAACTCGTCCAGGTTAAAGAAAACGGTCTGCACATCCTGCGCCACAAAGTCCTTGAACGTGGGCAGCTGCAATGGGGTGTCGGGTGTGCCGTACTTGTCATCCACGTCCAGCATGGTCTTAGCAGACCTCCGCAACGAGCCAGCTGTCCACCTTGTCAGGAATTGTCAGCGGGCGGGTCTGCAGTTCGAGAATCATACGGTCAGGACCGTGCTTCACATAGGTACGCAGCAGGCGCGGGGTCTGTGCGGTGATGGTGCGCTTGGTGTCGTCGATGTACGAGGTCAGCGCATAAGCCCGCATAAAGCCCGGATTAGACGGCAGCAGAGCGACCTTGTTGTCGTCCACCAGCCGCTTGGTGACGGGGTTGGCCGGATCAGTCCAGTTGTCCAGATAGACTTCGCCGTAGCTGTAGATGTCCAGGTTGGGCTTGTTCAGGTGACCGATGTAACGCACACCGTTGGGCAGGTCCTTGGGGTCAATCTTACCCAGTTCGATGCGACGGTTGTCCAGCATCTTCTGCACCTCGGCATCTGCCAGGAAGTTCCGCAGGGCAGTCTTGCCCATGACGGCGTGATCCACATTTGCAAAGCCGTTCGTCAGCACCTGATCCACCCAGTCTTCCAGATCGTCCAGCGGCTTTGCGGCAGACTTGCCCCACTGCTTGGTTCCTTCCAGCTTTACCTTGTTGGTGAAGCCGAAGTCGATGACCTTACTCACACCGTTGCCGATAATGGGAATCTGACCGTCCATGATGGTCTTGACGGCCATCCACTCCTCGCGGCGGGTAGCAGCATCGTCCAGACGCTTATAGTCCTCGATCAGCTGCTGTGCGGCGCGTTCCTCCGGGGTCTTGCCGGAGTACAGGTCTTCGCCGGGTGCGCGCTCCAGAGCATCATTGGCGGTGGTGATCGTCAGCGGGTTGATGAGGGGCGGGGTAAAGCTCTCGGTCTTGTAGCCCTGATCGCGGAGTACCTGACCGCCCACCAGCGGATGCACGAAAGATGCCATCTGGCGGTCACCCTTCACGATGTCGATGTCCACACCCTTGGTCGGGAAGGTCTTGATGTTGCTGAAATAGGTATCAAGGAAGAAGGTATGCACCGGGGGAGTGGTGCGCACGACCTCTGCCAGATACCGGGGATCGTAAATGCTTACTTCGTTAGCCATAGCTTTTTATCCTCCTATCACTTCAGGAAAATGCCCAGGTTGCGCAGGGCAACTTCGATGTCCGCTGCTTTCACGCCCTCGGGCAGCACCAGCGCATCGGCGAAGAACTCACCCGTCAGATAAACAGGAACTTCCTCGCTCGCTTCGGCACTGTCTGCGGTAATGCCGTACAGCCCGGTAACGGACAGAGGATTGCTGCCGTCCACCTTTGCGATGGGCTTCACCTCGTCACTGTCCAGCAGAACCGGGGCGTGTGCTGCAACTGCTGCGCTTGCCTTTTTGGTGGCCTTGGCAATGCCAATGGTCGCGCCGGCAAGGAAATACTCCGGCGCAGTGCTGAACGTCTTCTTTTCCAGATCCATGCTCATAGCCTTGTCCTCCTTACTTCACGCCGTTCACCTTGTGGATGGCATCCAGCAGGGCGTTACCCTTTGCGTTCTCCGGCTCAACATCTGCGGGCGGCGGGTTGCCGATGGCGTTTGCGCCAGAGTTCTGTGCTGCGGCCTGCGCCTGTGCCAGGTAGGTCTTGCTCTGCGTCTGCTGCTTGGCCTTCATGTTGGCGATGACGGTCTTGGCATAGGATGCAGAATCCACCGGCTTGGTGAACTTGGCTTCCTCCGCCTGATCCTCGGTGCCCGGGATCGTGATGGCCTCGATTTCTTGAATGCGGGTGCGCTCTGCAACGGCGGCGTCATTCTCGATCTGCGCCACCATATCAGGGTACGCCTTGCGGAGATCATCCTTGGTCTTGATTTCCATGTCTTTTACCTCCCCATGGTCGTTGTGTTCCGGCGGTTCCGCCGGGTGGTTATTTTCAGGCCGGACGGCGGGCGGTTTAGCCTTTGCCCGGTTTCTGACAAATTCGGGTGCCTCGTTGAAAGGCAGGTGGGTGCCGACGCTGTTGACGAACAGGATGCCGTTGCGGTTCTCCACCACAGCGTCTTCCTCAGCGTCGTCCACCTCGTCCACAAAGCCGTTTTCCTTGGCTTCGTCTGCCGTCCACCAGTTTGTTTCATCCATCCACTTTGCGCACTCATCCGCATCATGGCCGGTCTTTTTGGCATACAGAGATACAATGCTCTCCCTGGTAGCATCCAGAGCTTTCAGGTAGTTCCGCATCTCGTCCGCCGTCAGATACCCGCACAGCCCCATGCTGACCGGGTGGACCATGTAGGTGCTGTCCGCTGCTGCCACCACCTTGTCGGCGTGGCAGGCAACAATGGTGGCGGCACTGGCGCACAGGCCGTCGATGTGGGCGGTCACAGTGGCAGCATTGCGGGCCAACTGATTGCCAATGGCCTGAGCTGCAAAAACATCACCTCCGCCGGAGTTGATGTACACGGTGATTTCGGTCACATCGCCCAGAGCGGCGAGATCGTCCGCAAACTGTTTCGGGGTAACTTCATCACCCCACCAGCTCGTTTCAGAAATATCGCCGTAAAGAAAAAGCTCCGCTTTCTGGCTGTCAGCCAGATTGCAGAACTTCCAGAACTTGTTATTTGTCGTCTTCGGGGTCGTCTTGGAACTGGGTTTGCCCATCGCACCCTACCTCCTTTATTTTCTCCATTTCGGACTTGCGCTGGCGCATATTTGCCCGCCAGCTTCCGCCGGTCATCTGCGCAGTTTCCTGCTCGGCAGTGCTGATTCCCTTGTCCATGCGCAGGATCGCCGCCTCGATTTCCTTCTTGGCGTCAAGGTTCGTCCGAGCAGGTCCGTTCCAGATGCAGCCCGTATAGGCTTTTGCAATGGCCGGGTCATCAAAAAAGCCCGGGGCATTGATACGCCCACGGGCTACCGCCTCGGCAAACCACTTCTCGTAAGTCGGTTGGCAGAAATCGTCTGCAAAGCTATCCCGCATCACCCCGCACGTCCTCCAAAATTCATTGAGAGAGCCTCTGGATGCAGAATAGTTGGAGCTGAATTTCTTGTACAGCACTTCACTTGGCACTTCGATTCCCGTTGCAACCTGATTCGACATTGCCGACATAAAGCCGTCGTAGGTCGTGGTCGGGTGCTTCGGGTCGATCAGGTTCGCCTTTTCGCCCGGGGCGAGATCAAACACCGCCGCCGGGCCAAGGTTGATTGCCAGTTCATCGGGAGGGGTATTCGGATCAGCAGCTTTATCCTGCGGTTCTTCGCCAAACGGTGCCTGGTTTGTTTCTGCATCTCGCTGGATGAACAGCGTTGCAGACGACGAAACAATGGCCGCCGCCAGTTCCGCTTCCGTGTAC
>UMCO01122539.1_pt1 | contig 17013 bp, 3 predicted proteins | sample 1964251 | NCBI WGS metagenome assembly UMCO01 (sample SAMEA4835970, study PRJEB28245) | human gut metagenome | biome: gut microbiome; material: fecal sample | place: Denmark | collected 2008
GGTTATAAGTCTTACAGCAAACAATCCTTATACAAATCCTGCAATAGAACTCGATAGAATGAGAATACAAGTTCGAGTTTCTTGTAATAAATTTAGTAACGACCGTCGAGAGAATATTGCTACTATTCTTCGTACATTAGAATAATAGAATTATGAAAGTTTTAGGTCTTGATTTAGATAATTCACCTCATATTGCACAAGATAAATCTTTGCGGTATGCTAAAAATATAACTATTGATAATAAAGGTCAAAGTTATTTTAATGAAAGAGGATTTGATTTCATAGGTGAATTAGATGATATTCTTGAAAATCATCCGACAAATCGATATATCATTCCTTATATTTATAGTGATGCCGATAATCACAAATATAATATTATAGGTACAATTCCAACTAATGTTGGTGTTGTACTTTTTTGCGTTGTAGAACACTGGAATAATGCAGATAAATCTGATTTACAAACTAACGACGCTATTATATATCTCAATCTTGATGATAATAACCCAACTGTAAAACGTTGTTTGTATAGTACATCGGGTGCATTTGGATTCAGTATTGATAGACCAATTCATGGAGATTATATATACAATTATAAAGAAAATTTAATTGTTACATTTACTGAAGGAACTGATGAATCAGCAAATGAAACAAGAATTATTAATCTAACTGACCCGTTTTATGATGGTAACAATGGAGATGATACTGCAATAGGATATGACATCACTGTTGATGAAGTTGATTCATTTAATCTTATTCCAAATGTTACTTATCCTGAACTTCAATTAGAAGTTAAAGACGGTGGTAATCTTAAAACTGGTGCTTATCAAATAGCAATTAAATATCGTCTTGATGATGGTACTTATACAAACTATTCTCCTTTGAGTACATCACTCATTGTTTGTGGTAATTATGAAGAAGATTATGCGTTAGGTATCGAAATCAATAAGAATATTACTATTAGTTTTAGAAATAGTGGTATTAAATATAAACATTGTAGATTTGCTATTGTTTATATTACTGACGAAGCTCAATTATCATATGAAACAGATGATATTTCAATTAATGGTGTAAGTACTACTCATATTGTAAGTGATGTTTCATATTTATCTACTATAAGTCTTGATGATATTTTTATTAAAAATATATCATATATTCGAGATAACACTCTTGTTAATTTCAATAATAGACTTATTCGAGGTAATGTAAAAACTCTTGATTATAGTAAACTTGATAGTGAACTTAAAGAATTTACAGAGAACAATCTTGATGTTCAATTAAGTTGGAATCCGAGTTCTTCTTATATTAATAGTACTCGACGTTATTTTAAGAGTGGTGAAGTTTATGTTCTTTATGCTGGATATTATGACTATAAAGGTGACCTTGTAAATATTCATCATATTCCTTGGAAAGCTAATAATTATGATGTTGAAGCTTATCCTGTAGGTTCTACTAATCAAAATGCTCATAAAATTCCTTATAAATCTGAAAGTATTAGTAAGATTATAAGTCCGAGTTGGAAGAGTTTACCTGATATTGATGCTGCTGAACAAGTAGATGAAATTGCTAAAACTGGTGTTGGTAGTGAAAAACCTACAATAGCTCGTAATCGTTATTTTACTTTATACGGAGTTTCGACTGGACATACAACAGTTAAAGCAAAAGGTCGTTCTTTAACCAAAGGTAAACTAAAGTTACCAAGTCTTCCATTACCGTATACAACTGAAGATTCTGAAGGTGGAGTTAATCCTTCTGATTATCAAGTTGTAGTATTGGAGATAACAAGTGAGAGTACATCGAGTCAATTAATTGGTATTGAATGCAGTCCTACATTTGGTGGAGATAGTGTGATACCTGCTGGTATAAATTTAACTACAAAAGTTTATGATGCTACATCGGTAGTTAAACAAATTGATTCAGAAGAATCTGAAGTTGAAACTGGGTATTATGAAGTTTCTGAATCTAATCTTTTAGCATCTGATAGTAAATCTACATTTATTGGTAATACAATTAATACCAAAACTAATTTCGTAATTAATCTTGATGCAAAAGAAACTAAATATATTTTAATTGAAGCTCGATTAGGATATAAAGTTGATGGAACAACTGCTCCGACATTTAATTGGTTAACTCAATTATATTCTACTTCTTCTGAATGGAATCCTACTTATACATTAAGTCCTAATATTAATATTAAAGCTAATCTTGCTGGTAAAACAGATTTAATGAATAAATATATTAGTTCGATAGTTTATTTCTTTGTTGAACATAATATTAATAATTCTCGAATTGTTACACAAGGTTTCGCAATGCGAGATACTGAAACTAACAATTTCGGTAAGAATCAAACTTATAAGAATCCTTTTGGTGGAGATAACGCAAGATTTTATACATTTGAATATCTCTACAATAAGATAAATAGTATTAGAGGTAAACTTAAACCTCTATACTTTGAAACTGATGTTCTTAAATTTGTTAAAAATGAAGAACTTGATGATGATATAAAAGTATTTCCAGCTAAATGGAAAGGTGAAGATTTTGATGGATTTGATACAAATCCTAATGAATCTGGAACTCGTTTCTTAGATGCTGACATTAATAGTCTTACCATTGATACTTCTCGTGCAACTAAAGATGTTTCGCTTGAATATATCAATGCTAATATTAGTTCTCAAAACAATATTGCTGGCGATAGTTATTATCGTATTGAAAAAGGTTTTGATGGATTTAATAAAGGTACGGATAATGAGGAATGGGCAAGAGGATATATTGCCGATTTAATTAATAATTCTGAAACACTTTATTCAGATGTTAATAATCAGAAACTTCAAATTGCATCTAATGTAATTAATATTAAAGGTTCTTCTGAAGTAATAACTTCTTTAGTTGGTGATACATTTATTGGATATATAACACTTCGAGCTACTGCTCCATCGTCTGACTATCGTTATGGTGATGCTCAAGCAAAAGAATTAGACAGTAATGCTACTGTTTATCGTTGGATATTTACTGTTCCTCTTGAAAGTAAATTTAATATTCTTGCTCGATTCAGTGTTAATAACGTAGATAAATCTTTCAAATATCACGATAAACGTGGTAATGAATTACGTGAATTTTATCAATTAAGTTATCAAGTTGATAATTTCATAAATAGTAGTGTTGGTAAAGGTTATTCTCCTGTTTACAATGAGAATGGAATTGAAACATTTACTTATTTTGAAGAAATTCCCGGAACTCAAGACCATCCTTATCGTATAATTCGTAGTCAATTACAGAGTGCTGAAAATGCTAATCTTAATTGGCGATTATTTAGAAGTGATGATTATAAAGATATGCCTTTTAATCGAGGTGAAATTATCGCATTAAAAACTGACAATAAAAATCTTTATATTCAACAAACATACGGTTTACATTTATTGCAACTTCGTGATACACTTTCTAATACTGATGAAGGTACTTCGTATTTAGGTACAGCTGATATATTTAATATGGAACCTCAAGAGGTTACATATAGTCCCAGTGGTTATATAGGTTGTCAAAGTTATTTTGATACTCACGTTAATGTTATTGGTTATTTTGTTATTGATGCAGTTCATAGACGTATCTTCAATATCAATGGAGATAAAGTAAGTAATATGACTGCTCTTAATGCTCTTAAATGGTTTGACGGTAATCTTGCAAAAGATGTAATTAATCCGTTTAAGAATAATGGTAGAATTTGGGCATTTAATGAAGATACTAATATCTTATATTTAGTCCAAAATGTTGATAATAAACAATTCACAATTAGTTTTAGTCCTATTGCTAATGCTTGGATTTCATTCCATGACTATAATCCTATCGTAGGTATTACCAATCGAAATGGATTATTCTGGTTTGATAAACATGGTATTTATGCAATATCTAAAAATAATTATGGTCGATTCTTAAAAGATAATGATGGTAATCAACTTATTAAAGAATCATATATTAAATTTATTCTTAATGATAATAATAGTTATAATAAGTTATTAAATAATATCGCTTGGAAAGATAGAGTTGATATTGTTAATAATTTATTACCTACTGTTAATGAATTTTATAAAACTATTAATGAAATATTGATTCATAATGATGACCAATGTACTGGTTATAAACTTGTTAAATTTAATGATATTTGGTATAATGGTACAACTGGTGTTAATAAAGTAAATCTTTGGAGATTTAATAATGTTAATGATATACACAAACAAATACCTTTTATGATTACTGATTTAGTTGTAGATGAATCTGCATTAAAACGTAAAGCTAAATGGTATGATGTTAATAAGTTCATTTGTCAATATGTTTATTGTATAATGAAGTTTAATAATAGTGATAATAACAGACTTTGGGAACTTATTGATGTTAATCCTGAATGGATTCTTGATAATCGTAATAATCAAAGATAATTTGTAACAACTTGTGCGGCTCGGCCTTCGGCCTCGCTCCCCGGTGGGGCAGGGGGGGTTGCACGCCCACTTGTCGTGTTACTCAAACTTTTAATGGTATGTCTAATCGTAAAGTTAATCCTGATAGTCTTCGTCAAGTTACTCGTTATATTAATGAGTATTCTCAACATATTTGGGATAACGAATTGACTGGTGATAAAGAATTTGTTCGTGTTAAAGAAAATAATAAACTTAAAACTGTTCGTTCACGTTCAAAAGATGGTAAATATTATTATCCTTATCCCTCGTATGAAGGTGGTGATGATACTATTGGCCCCGGTTTTAAGTTAAATGATACTTCTGATTTTACTAAATCTGTTAAAGCAAAAGGTAAAGCAACAAGAAAACAAATTGATGCTGAATTGAATCGTCGTATGGCGAAAGCCTACAATGATGTTCGTGATATTTATTCTGAGAAATATGGTATTGATGATTTCAATACTTTACCTCAGCCTATTGTTAATCTTATGTCTAATCTTGCATATCGAGTAGGTCGAACTGGTTTTAGACAATATAAGAAATTGTTAAAAGGTGCTAATGAACGTAATACAGATAGTATTATTAAAGAATATACTACTGGTAATAAAAGAAGAGATAAATCTGAATTAGAAATATTTAAGACTAATAGTTCTAATGACTATGATATGATTAGAAATAGATTATTTTCTAATTTTAATACTGATGATAATCCTGATAACTATGTTGAAGATATGAGTAAAACTAATCGTAAAAAATATAATTTCGGTGGTATTCGTTCAACACACGATGCTACTGCTGATTATTTAGGAATGGCTCGTGATTCTGGTAATAGATTTTTCGGCAATGGTATAATTGATATGCTTTATCATGGTGGGACAAATGATGATACTGGAATCCCAGTTAAGAACTATGTAGATAAGTTGATTGCTAATGATAAACTTATCTATGCAAATATGCAGAACAAAATCAATAATGAAGTTTTAACTTCTCGTGGTATTACTGCTAAATTCGGTGGACTTGTTGGAACTCCTCGTAGGAAATTTTATTGGGGTGGAACAAGTATTAATGACCCCGGTAGTGTTCAATGGGGTACGCGAGTTCAAGCCAGTGATATTGATGAATCTAAATATAGTGCTGATGGTGAAGGTATCGTAGGTGGTAGCGCTTTAAGTGGAGCTGGAACTGGATTAGGAATTGGAGCTGCTGTTGGTGGAACCGCGGCGCTTGCTACTGGTGCAGCTGCTGGTTCTTGGCTTGGCCCTATCGGTGCTGGTATCGGCGCATTAATTGGTGGCATTGTTGGTCTGTTTACTGGGCGTAAGAAAAAGCGTCAAGAAGAACGTCGTCGTCAAGAACTTTTAGCTGAACAAGCTGAAATGGAACGTCAGCAGACTTTGGGTAATATGCAAGATAAAGTTGAAAATGATGTTGCAACTATTCGACAAAGTAATCTTGGCAATTACTCCGAAGGTACAGGATTTTATGCTAAATTAGGTGGAATGGTTGGTCGTAGAAAGTTAAACACCGGCGGTCAAGTAGTTCCTAATTCATCTAATAGTGTTGTTGCTTATGGTCAAACACATGAACAATATAATCCTGCTACTGGTGAAACTGGAATCATATATGGAGATTCGGAAATTGAAGGCGGCGGCGCTAAAAATGGTCGAATGTATGCTGGTGAAGTTGTTCGTGAAACTCCTGAAGGTGGTCAAGTATTTAGTGATACGATTAAAGTTCCCGGAACAAATCGTACTTTCGCTGATTACGCAAAGAAACTTACTGATATGAAAGGTAAAAAAGAAGCTCAAGTTATTCAACTTGCTGATGGAGTTACATTATCTTTGTCTGCATTAGATAAGAGTAAAACTAACAAATTACAAACTGGAACAAATGTTCGTAATATTGAAAAGTTAGTTTACAGAATGAATAAAGCTCGTGGTGAATCTGAAGCTATTGATGCTAAAACAGAGGATTTGTTTGAAGCCCAAGAACTTTATGCTACTGCTTTAGGACTTCGTAATGATGCTCCGGTTATGCGTTGTGGTGGAATGGTAAGAAAGAAAAGACCTTTTGGTGGATATGTTTCACCTTATAGTCTTACTGGAGTTTCAGCTCCTAAACTTACTACTTTACCGCCGATTCAAACTACTGCAAGTGCTGGCGGTGGTTCTGCATTTAAGTTCGGATTTAATGAATTTGGACTTGGTATGAATCTTGCTGGTTCACTGTTTGGAATTATAGGTAACGCTCTTAATACTCGTGCTAATCGAAAAGCTATTGAATTTGAATCTACGCTTCATGTTCCGAAAGGTAATAAAGTAGATACTGTTCAATATAGTACAGATTATGATATAAGTGAGGAATTACAAGAACTTGGTACACAAGAACGTAGAGCTGCTCGATATATTACTGATAACACAAGTAATGTTCAAACTGCTCGAAATAGTGTAGCAAATCTTGCAATTAATGCTCAACTTGCTCGAAATAAATTGTATGGAGCTAAGAAAGATTATCAACGTCAAAGATATGATTTGAATAGGCAAGAACGAGTTAATGCTCGAAATGCTAATAGTCAAATTATGTATCAAGACGCTATTAATGAATATAATAAAGCTGTCGGCTTGAATCAACAGTTAATGGCAGTCAGAACGCAAGGATTACAAGGAATGTTACAAGGAGTTGAAGGTCTTGCCGGAGCAGTTAATAATTACGCAAGTGCCCGCTTATATGAAAAGTTATGGCCTCGTGGAGTAACTAATCACATGAGAAATGGTTTTGCTTGCGGTGGTCTTGCAAGACGTAAAAGAGCTTAATGTAGTGCGTGATATATCGGATTATTCTTTTATAGGATAGTCCGATATTCACGATTTTTTGTATATTTGTAATGATACAAATAGTGGTACAAACACGCGCGACAAGTGGGCGTGCAACCTCCTGCCCCACCGGGGAGCGAAGCCGCTGGGCGAAGCCCAGCAGGCGGAGCCATACGAGTTACAACTAATTTACAAACTAATCATTATAAAATTATGGCAGAAATTGCAATAGGTCGATACGATACTAATACATTAAAAACTCCACAATTACAAGATTATGGAAGTGTATATGCTGCTGTTGGAAATGCTTTGAATCAAAAGTATTACCAAAATCGTGAAGCTTATATTAATAGAATTGCTAATCCTTTAAGTCAAATTAAGGCAACTTCTCGTGGACAAAAAGTTCTTGATTCTGAAAGAGCTAAGATTGTTGAAGGTGCTAATGAATTTAAGGAACAAGATAATTGGTTTGCAGCAGATGATTATATTTATAAACAAACTGAGAATATTCTGACCAATGAAGGTCTTAAAGCTGTTCAAGCTGATTACGCTTTAGAACAGCAATATATAGAAGATTTGAAAAAGAGTGATTGGGATACTCAAAATCAAAATGCTTTCCTGCTTCGTAGTCGTTTACAATCTTCTGATATTATTTATGATGCAGAAACTAATACTGTCGTAAGCGGTGGTTTTAATGGAGTTCAAATCGGTAAAAAGTTCGATGTAAATAAATATCAAAAAGACGTATTTGATATTCTTTCAAAAGCTAAAGCTGATAAAGTATCATTTGAAAATCTTGTTACTAATCCTGATATGATACGTCAGTATGGATTAGATGTTGCAACAGGTTTCGATGGTGAAAAGTTAGCAAGTCACTTTGTTAAAACTGGTAGTGAAAGGGAAGGTATTACAGAACAAGAGATTATGAGTTATGCTATGTCATTACTTAAATCTAATCCTGATTATACTAATTATCTTACTACTGTTTGGCAGAATCAAGATGCTCTTACTCGATTTGTAAAAGATAATAGTTCTGCTGGTGGACATTTAAGAGATTACGAATTAGGAGATTATGCTCCTTTATTTGCTGGCAATCCTACAATGTTTGCTCTTAATGGATTAGGTATTAACATAAATGAACTTGGTGCTCCTACAAAAGACGGTAAGTTTACTGTTAATTCTAAATTACCTGCTGAAGTTAAAACTTTGTTAGATACTGTTAATAAGGAATATGGAGTTAATGTTCTTGATATATTACAGAACAAAGCTCAAGTTCCACCTGAACTTATTCAAGCTGGTTTACAGAATTATGTAGATAAAATGTTTGAAAGTTACGCTAAGGGTGTACTTGGAGCTACTGATGATATTGAGAATCTTGATAGAACCGCTTTTACACAAAGTGTTTTATCTGGTCAATTTATTAATAATAACATTCAAAGTTTAGCTGGTGCTGCCGCAGGTTTATATTCTTATCAAGATATTAAAACTACGGTTGATTTAATTGCTAATCCCGGTTATACAGCTTATATTAAAGCTCGTGCAAAAGGTAAGCAAAAAGAACTTGAAACTCTTCAACAATATGCTCCGTATCTTGATACATTAGGTGGTTTTGAAGTTACTGGTGATAGTGTTGCAGAAAACATTAATCGTCGTAATGAAATTACTGACCAAATGACTAAACTTTCAAATTCTATGAATCAGATATTTACATCTGATGAACTTAGAATTTTAGGTCTTAATCCGGGAGATGGTAATATTGTTAAAACACTTAATATTTCTACTGCTGAAAGATTAGTTGATTCAGCAGATCTTGACGAAGAAACAGCAGCTAATCTTAAAGGTAAGCTTTTACAAGTTCAGACTGCTCAACGTAATTATAATAATCTTCAAGCTAAACTTCGTTCTGACGAAATTCAGCTTAATTCCGTATTTGATACTTGGAAAGAACACCGAGATAGGATTGAAGGTGGTATAGGTTGGTATCGAGTTAATAATGAAGAAGCTAAGATTATTCTTGATAACAGACTTGATAGTTATGATAAATATGTTGATTATATAAATCAAAATTATAAAGAACTTTATAATCCTGAAACATATAGTAGTACTTGGGTACGAAAAGATGGTGTAACAACTGGAGCTAAATATCTCGGTGATATACTGACAAAAGAAGAGTTTGAATCTACTTTGTCTAATGCAGCAGATAATGTTTCAAATCGTTATCGTAAAGCTATTGCCGACGCACCTCTTGAATTTACAGCAACTCGTGAGATTATTGCTAATCCTTCAAGATTTCAACAAAATTACATGGCAGCTGCTATGGTAAATTGGAAAAAAGGTGCTGGTAATATTAGTGTTGTTCAAACCCCGTCTGGAGAAGGTACTGGTCTTACCGGAATGCAATTAGCTAAATATATGAACTTTGATGCGTTCCCTACTTCGACTACTATTAATTCAAAAGGTACAAGTGTAACTCGTCAGAGTAATGCTACTAAAAATTCTAAACCTCTTTCGGGTAAAGAACTTGGTCTTGATTATGATATTTATAAGACTGAAGTTAGTCCGATTGCTAATGGAATTGCAGCTCGTGAAGGCCGTAATGAATATGCTATTACTCTTTTCGATGAAACTGGTGCTGCTCGTGGTAATATTATTTTCTCTGAACAAGTAGACCCATCTACTATTGCTCGTCAAATTCTTGATAATTACCGTAATATTAAACCTTATGCTAAAATTGGTGGTGAAGGTTTGCAACATAGTGCTGGAATGATTGAATCTCAATACGCTTCGGGATTTATTGATTTCAATACTACTGGTGCTAATAATAGTCCTGCTGTTGCAAACATCGCAGACCTTCAAAGAACTGTCGATGATTTAGGTAAAGTTGAATATGATTTGAATATTCACGAACCTTTCTATAATAGTATTGACGGTAATAGTCGTAAAGTTGAGATTGGTAGAACAACACAAGGTTATTATATAAAAGATATTAGTGGATTAAAATATCCTGATGGTTCTGTTCATTATGGGGAGTTTGGATATAACACAATTCCTAATAGTCTTTATACAATTAAAGGTATAACTCCTAATAATATTCAATATTATGAAACTATAAATGAAGCATTAGCTCCTATTGCAGAATATGTTTTAACTCAATATGGAGTTGTTCTTGATATGCAAGAAGCAGCTGAGGCTATTCAAATGAATAAAATAAATAATGCTAATATAGGATATTAAACTATGCCAAATCTAACAGATATTAAAATTCCTATTACAGGTTCGCAAGCTCTTACTCCTTCTGAAACACCAGTTCAGGGAGTAGGAGCTACTCCTGTTTTACCCGGTAGTATGCCGGAACCTGAACTTTCTCGTGGTAGAAAACAATCTTCGATTCGACCTTTTAATATTTCTGAATACGAAAACATATTAGGTCGAGGTCAAGTTAATCCTAATCTTGATTTAAGTGTTCTTAATGAAAATAGAGCACAAAATCAAAGTGGTTGGTATTTAACTAAAAATGCTATTGGTCAATTAGGAACTACTATTCTTGGTGGTACTATTACTGGTATTGGTAGTATTCTTAATTTCTTTCCTACTACATATCGTGCTATTAGTCAAATATGGGATGATAATGCCAAATATAAATGGGACAAAGCTATTAACGAAGGTCTTGGTTCTGAATGGCAGAGAATAGGTAAAGATATTGAAAATTGGGGTCGTAAAACAATGCCTATTTATCAAACAGAACAAGCTCAAAAAGGTGGTTTTGCTGGTGGTATGGGTAATGCTACTTGGTGGGCAAGTATGTTTCCTACCGTAGGTTCTGCGGCCGCATCTATGCTTCCTGTTATTGGACAAATGCGAGCTTTACAAGCTGTTGGTAAATTAGGAACCATGATTAACGGTGTTGGCCGTTTAGGTTCTACATTGAATAAAGCAGGTCGTGCATTACAAAACCCTTATACTCAACAGATAATCGGTACTTTATATGGAGCACATCTTGATAGTATGGAAGAAATTGTTCGTGGTTATGATGAACAATATCAATATGCTCTCGATTTAGGTTTCAGTGAAGATGATGCTCGTAAGTTTGCATCTGTTTATGCTTCTGAAAGTTACAATGATGCTTGGGCTTATGGAGTATTATTTAATGCTATTGAACTTAATAGTATGCTTCGTGGTATTAAAGAAGCTCCGGTTAATAGTATTTCTATTGAAAAAGGTTTAAAAAGTAATATAAAAGGTCTTGCACAAAAAGGTAAGACTTTTGTTTTAGATAGTGAAACATCTAAACTTAATCGCAAACTTATTCCGAGTATTGGACTTCATAAAACAAAAGATTTCTTTTCTGTTGCTTTATCTGAAGGTCTTGAAGAAATGCGAGTTGATATGGCACTTAATGAAGGTGTCGTTGCCGCAAAGAAAGAACTTGGAATTGAAGATGAAACTGCTGATTTAACTCCGTTAGCTCGTATGGGAAGACTTGTTGAACAAGCTTCTTCATGGGATAGTTTTATTTGGGGTGCTATCGGTGGTGGTGTAATGTCTGCTGGACGTAGTGGTGTTACACGAATACTTAATGGTAAAGCTCAACAAGAAGCTGAAAATAAGCGAGCTACTAACATTATAAATGGTATTCAAGATACTGCCGCAGCTATTGCTGATTTTGACGGTGATATGAATATTAAAGTAACTGAAACACCAGTTTTAGATGAAGCTGGTAATCAAGTTATGAATAATGATGGTACTCCGAAAGTTAATAGAACTATTACTGACCCTGCTTCAAGTTTACTTGTTGGTATTATGGGTAGAATTGGTTCTGCTAATGGGTTCAATTATGCTGTTGAATATTTTGATGAATTAAGTAAATTATCAGATGCTCAACTTGAAGAAGTTTACGGTGCTAATAAACGACCTGTCGTAGATGCTCTTCGTAGAGAATTTACTATTATGCGAGATATTCATGCTCGTAATATGGGTTTAAGTTGGGGTAATCCTTTCGACAATGTTCTTAAAGTTCAGGCATCAACTGATGATTATTTACTTGACTATTATCGTCGTCAATTAGCTATTGTTGATACTGATATTCAAACTTTCGATATTGAAGCGTCTAATCTTCGTAAGCAACGAGATGAAGCCCTTAAAGCTATTGATAATAAACTCCATAGCTTAAATGTAGAAAAGACTGTTCTTGAACAAGAACGTGAAGAACTGCAAAAAGTTATTGAAGATTATAAAACTCAGCTTGAAGATAAAACTCGTAATAAAGCGATTAGTACACTTAAAGGTAAGCGTACTCGATTAGTAAATAAGATTAAAACTATTGAAGATACAATCAATGGTTTGCAATCTCAAATTGATGAATTAAATACTTATATTGCTAATCAAGGTGCTATCAGTATAAAACAACCTAATCGTAAAGCTCGTAAACCTTATCTTCTTGAAATTAAAAATAGTAAGAAATCTATCTTAAGTCTTCAACAACAAATTGCAAATGCTCGTCAGACTATTGCAGAATTAGAAGTTGGTAAACTCCAATATGAGCAAGAACTTGCTATTCATAATGGTGAGATTGCTGATACTCGTAGGAAGATTGAATTATTTGAAAATGATTTAGCTGATTACGATACAAGACTTAATAGAATTAATAGTGATATTGCAGAACAGAGTGAACGTGAAAATAACAATGTAGCTGAATATAATGAAGCTGCAAAACGTTTGCGTGAAACTCGTAATAACAATAATCAAACATATAAATCTCTTGAAGAAGCTCGAACTCAACTAAGTATGGCTGTAATGGCTCTCGAAGAAAATGTTAATAATCGAGATGAAATTATGGCTGAACGAAGTAAGTTACTTAAAGAAGTTTATGATAAACAAGAAGAGATTGAAAAAGCTAAAGATAAAGTAGAAGAAACTACTGAAACTACTAATCAAGAAGCAAGTCAAGAACCCGAAAATGTTACTACCGAGGTGCTGACAGACAGTAATGGGATTTCGTACTCTCTCGATGACAGCGAGGCTCCAAATACCGTCGATATTAAAAATAAGGTATATTCGGTAGGCTCAAAATTTAATATCGTAGAATCGCCCAAAACCGTGCAAAGAATCGAGGTCGTAACCGACGACGAAACCGATTTTAGTGCTGTAATGGTTACTATAAAAGATGATGCGACTGGTAAGGAAGATACATATTCTGCAAAAGAACTTGCAGGTATGGATATTACTGAAATTCGAAGTGAAGTTCAAACTAAATTTGATGCTATTTATAAAACACTTTATAGTATTCAAGATAAACTTTCGGCAGATGAATTTGAAAATCATTATTTAGATACTATTATAAATCTACATAAAGAATTATCTAATTCTAATAGTGATATTTATAAAGCATTATTATCTCCTATTGATAATACTGAACTTAATACGTTACGAACTAATATTATTGGTAATTTTATTGGTTGGATAAATGAATATCAACCTACTGAAATTAGTAATGAAAATTTAGAAAAAGCTAATCGTGTAAAACAGTTATTATCAGATAGCAATATCCGTATTGCAAATAATCTTAAATCTAATCTTTTCAAAGATTGGATTTGGAATCTTTACGGTGGTGATATAGTTGGTTATAGTGAAGAGGAAAATGCTAAAATGCGTGAAGCTATTGCTGACTATATTGCTAACGTTGCTAATGTTCTTAACAATAATTATACTATAACTGATGGTAAATTAACTCTTAAGAATATTAATGTAGACCATAATGTAATTCGAGCACAAATTGAAGGTCTTACTCAAATCAAATTTGAGAATCTTAATAGTAATTTTGATACTGTTAGATATTCAAATTTCTATCATAAGATAACTCTATTCAAAAATAGTATTATTAATGAAGTAGCTAAAAGTACAACTGAATTTTACAAAACTAATATCGCATATATTAATAGTGTGATGAATAGATTTATTAGTAAAATTCGTGCTATTAGACAAGATGAAGATAGTCCGTTACATGATGCTCTTGTAAATGATGATGGCTTTGGTAGTCAAACTTCTAAAATTATGGAATTTGCTACTGCCGTAAATAATTTAGCAAAAGAGTTTTTAGAATATGGTGCTGTTCCTAATCTTCCTGCTCGTACAAGACTTCATACATTAGCTCAATCAATTCAACCTTATTTGGTATCTGATGTTGATGCTTTGAATCTTACTGGTGTGGATGTTATTACTGCTGTTCGTCAAAGTAATGTTCTTGATTTATTAAGAAATGCTCGAATGGCTTATTCTATTCTTTCGAGATATTATAATTTTGAAAGTGGTACTGAATTAAACGATGATGTATCTATTCTTAATAGTCTTGATGTACTTGCTAACAGTGTTTCTGACTTTATAGATGATACTGAATCGAGAGATGAATTTAATACTAATGACTATCGTTATTACATTAGTGATTCAATGCGTAATGCTCTTGATGCTATTGAAAATACTATTGTAAAACTCGATGGTCGTCAGATATTTACTGATAATCACGTTTATACTTACGAAGATATTCTTGATTCTATATATCAGCAAACAGATGGTCGTAATGATGTTATTAAATATTATGAACCTATTTGGTATGCACTTAAATATTTCAAAAATGATGTAAATGTTAATACAATATATCAACAAATGAGTAAGAATGGTGTTCCACAAGAACAACTTGATGCTCTTAAACGTTTGTTTGATATTATTAATAAACGAATTGCTAATCCTATTCAAACGACAGACGGTGCTTATCTTGATAGTAACTTAAATCTTCGTGGTAAGTTTTTAAGTGATTTCTTCAAAACTCATATTCAACGTGAATTTGAAACTAATGGTTTCAAAGGTTTACGTCGTCTTACACCTGAAGTTTATAAGATTATCACAAGTCCTGAATATTATAATCCTAAAACTCGTGTTATTAAAAACAACATTACAGTTAATGGTGTTAAATTCAAGGCTACTGAATTATTTGATGCTTTAAGAACTTTACACGAAGGTCAGGAATTTGAAGTTACTTATAAAGATGGTAATGTTGATGTTAATTTAGATGTAAATGGTAAAAAACTATTAATTGAACGAATTGGTTTAGGTGATAGTGAAACTTATCATGGAATACAATTAGGTAGAATTGATGAAAGTGGAGTTAATCAATATGATTCTGCTTTTGGTAATTCTTATGGAACATCTAAATTTGTAGATACTATTATCAGAAAAGCTGGTGGAAGTGATACAATATTTAACTTAACAAAAGAGTTTTATAAAGTATATACTGAAGCCTTAACTCGTGAACAACAAACATCTGATTCAGTTGTTTCAAAACTGAAATCAATTATTAAAGAATTAGATAAATATGGTAATACATCAAAAACTGAACATTCTGAAATAATCAATGCTTTTATTGGAGCTATCCAATATAATACCGAAGTCGAAGGTGTTAGTCCAGAAGCGTTTGATATCGAAGCTCTTGACTTAAATAAGGTTTATTATCTTATTAGTCCTATGTTTTATAACGTAAGACTTAAAAATCTTAATGATTATGTTCGTTATGGACTTAGAATCAAGAACGCTTATCAGAATCTAAATACTAAACTCGGAAACGACTTTATTCAAAGTCAAAAACTTATTACTGAAATTAAAGAAAAAGGTTCTGCAATTTTAGTATTAAAAGGTATTAATAAATCTCCTATTACATTTGCCGATTCAAGTGGTTATCGAGCTAATGTAAATGAAGAGATGCAACGCACTGTTACAGTTAATGGTAAACCTGCTGTTAATATTATTCAACGTCAGCCTGACGCTGATGGTTTAATGTTAGTTTCATCACTTACTACTGACACTGCATTTAATAATCCTATTGTTGAAGATAAAATTACTTCATCAGATAGGCATTTCCAAATGTATGCTGAAATTCAAGCTAATGCTGGTGAAAATGGAAAAAGTTATGTTCCATTACATCGTGGTAATTTAGCAAGTGATGTTGCAGATACACCGTTTAATATAGCTGCTATGGAATTTGTTACTCAAACTATGAGTGATATTATTTCAGATGCTACGTTTACATCTCTTCCAACTGATGCTAAATCTGGTCTGTATACTCTTGTAGATGATACTAATAAGACTCGAACTAAAGCTCATAATGCTAATATTCGTAGTCGATTAGCTCCTTTATCAGAAGCTATCATTACAAGTTATAATCGTGGAGTTCCGGGAGCTGAATGGTTTAATATTAGTTCTCTTTACGAAAATACAGACCCTGCTACTGGAAAAACTCGTTATATTAAACATTTAGATTTCCAAACAGTTGTTCGTAAAAAGAATATACTTGGAAATGGAATAAGTTATATCAATAGAATTAGTATTGAATATACTAAATCTGGTGATAAATTTACTCCTGTTAAACTTCGATTAAGTCGTAGAGTAATTCCAGTTAATAGAACTACTTCAAAAGTTCGTATTGCTAAGAGTCCTTTTACAGCACGAGAACTTGCTCAATTAAATGGTATTATTGAAAAGAGTAAATCTAACAAAGGAACTTACGCTGTAATTGATTTGCAAGCAAGAGGTATTACTGGTAAAGATTTAACTAATTTACTTAATCATAATCTGTTCCGTAAACTGTATGGTAATATACAACGTAGTGTTACTACTGCATTGCAAGGCGACCACTATACTTACGGTGTTAAAACAGATGATGGTTACGTAGCAGTTAAAGGTCAATATAAATCTAAAATACTTGATTG
>UMCO01038227.1_pt1 | contig 17009 bp, 18 predicted proteins | sample 1964251 | NCBI WGS metagenome assembly UMCO01 (sample SAMEA4835970, study PRJEB28245) | human gut metagenome | biome: gut microbiome; material: fecal sample | place: Denmark | collected 2008
AGAAGCCTGCTTCTTTAGATGCGGGTAGTTCACGACTTCCATGGCATATTAGATTCAGCATATTAAAAAAGCAAAAAAGAAATTTCAAAAATAAAGAAAAGGAGAAAACGATTATGAAATTTAAAGACATGAAAAATGCAACCGGTACTGTTGAATGCATTATTATGAGTGTTGAGGAACGGTCAAACAAAAATAATGGCATCTATCTTACCTTGGCAGTAAGTGATGGCGAAACTCAGGTGAATGCAAAAAAATGGAATGAAAAACTTGAAACTTTCCCATACAGACCGGGTCAGGTTATTCTTGCTGAGGTGAAGGCAGAAGAGTACAAAAATGAAATGAGTTACATTATTAAAAATGTTACTGAATCATCTGCTGACCCGCTGCAGTTCATTCCGGCAGCGCCAATCAAGGCAGAAGATATGTTCAATTTTTTGGTGAGAACCGCTGAAAAATGTGGTGTTTATGCTGATATTACAAAACGGATTCTGACAGACAACAAAGAGAGGATTCTTATCTGGAGCGCCGGAAAAGCGATTCATCACAATGTGAGAGCAGGACTCTTGTATCACACATACCGTATGACCAAAACCGCAGCGTATCTTGCATCTATTTACAATAAAGAACCATCAATGTTAAAGAATTGCCGAAATATCAATGTGGAGCTGCTTATTGCAGGAACAATTCTGCATGATATCGGAAAACTCTGGGAGCTTGATACTACAGAATTCGGCAACGCTGATTATACTGTGAAAGGAGCTTTAATGGGGCATGCATTCATTGGAGCTGAAGTGATTGGAAGATATGCGAGAGCGGCAAAACTGGCAGATGAAGATATTATGCTTCTGCAGCATCTTATCCTTTCTCACCATGGTAGGTTTGAATATCAGGCTGTAGCTATGCCGGCAATTCCGGAAGCAATGATTTTGCATTATATTGACTGTATTGATGCTGAAATGTATCAGTATGAAGTGCAGGAAGAAATGCTGGAACCTGGAACAATTTCTGCGAAAGTTTATGGATTGGAACAGAAAGTGTACAGACCATCCTGGAAGGTCGAACAGGCTGAAAAGAAATAATCAATAAGTGCAAATTATTTTTTACAATGTAGAATATCGATGCCCGCAGAGAAGTCTGCGGGCATTTTTTCGTATTTCTTATCCTGCAATACCAAGCTAGATATTGCATCTGTATTCAAAAAAGCTTTCCCTAGTTTCTGGTAAAACTTCTGAGGATATTTTCCTCCTTTCTCATTTTTTAAATTATTTGTCATATTAATATTAGATTCCTATAAATTTATTTGTAGAAAAACTAAAGGAGAGGAATATTAAACAAATAATACGCAAGACAAATATGTTTGTTTCCTCTTCTTGATTTTCTACATATATAAAAAATGATGAATTAAAAAAATTACTAAAACCACGACAGGAGGTAAAAATATGTACAAAGGAAAAGAAAACTATGAGACCGCAAAACACCTGATGGCGGGAGAAGAATGTATCGTAATTGGATATGGACAGTCTATGACTCCGATTCTGAAATCCGGGCAGGCTGTGAGATGTATCCCAGTGGCAGAAGAAACAGTACTTAAGAAAAACGATATTGTATTATGTAAGGTTGCAGGGCATTTTTATTTGCATAAAATTTCAGCAATTAATGGTGAAAAAACATTTCAAATTTCCAATAATCATGGTCACGTAAATGGGTGGATTGGAAAGAAGTGTATATATGGCTTGGTAGTAGAAAAATTTTAAGGTATGACGGAGCGGAAGCTCTGTTTTTTATTACCAATTTTTTTTGTCATAATATAAGTACAGATACTTAATATCGATAAAGAATGGAAAACACATGGTAAATCTTTTCATTCTATTTTCCCCTTCAGCGAAAAACGGGGCGCTGTAAACATAAAATTAATTTCTTTGTATGAGCCTCCAATTTCGGGGGCGATAGTTGATAAAATTTTCCTCCTCCTAAGAGACATTATATTTTACATATAGTGTCTCTTTTTTTGTGCAAAAAAAATTCGCAAAAATTTGCAGTAAAAGCAAATATCTGTTAAATTGCAAGAAAGAAGATAAAGAAGGAGAGATAAATATTAGTGAACTACCCACCACTTGCTCGCGCTGAAGTATGGGCTTCTGGCCAACGAAGTCTGGTAATGACTACGGCGAAGCCGGAGAGTTATCAAAGACCATCTTTTTTTCTGCCAGTATTGTACGGGCAAACGCACAGGCAAACACAGGTGTTCCACCAATTATATTTAATGGAAAATATCCAAAATTGTTTGCAAAACAAAACAATAACAATAAAAACAGTCCAAAAATAAAGGAGCAAAAGAATGAGCCAGACTATCGATGATTATAATGCAAATGAATGCTGCAAGAGTCTAAACAGAATAAGAAAAAATAAAAAATCGCATTTGAAGAATGACGATATCTTAACTGACAGCCAGGTATTAATTCGTGCGCTACAGCTAAAAATTGCAAAAGAAAAAGATAAAAAAGCAAACAAAAAAGGATATGATTTAAAATCACCCAAAATTAAATCAATGGTAGAAGGAGAAGAACGCGAGCTATTAGCTGTATTAATAACATCAAGCTCGGATAAGTCTTTGGTCAGAAAGATACGAAAGAAAAAAGTAAACAAAAAAGAAGTGCAGCTATTATGTGCAAGGCTCAGTGACATGATTAACAGCGATAGCCTTGATATGAATGAGTGTAAGGCAATGTATGAAGCGAGGTATATGGTCAGAACATTGCAAAGAAGGATTGATGATATGTGTGATGAGAAAGAAGATGTACCGTTTGAGGTGTGATGACAATAAAATGATAATTAATCATAGTATATTAAAAAATAATTAAATTTAAATCAAAGCTAAAGGCATAACATCTATTCTCTAGATGCTATGCCTTTAAAAATATTAAAAGATATTAATCTGAAATTTTTGTATATGTATCTGCGACGTTGGAAGGGAAATTGGCAGTGCCGTCATTTCCGTTGAATGTTTCGCCGGCGGTGTTGCGCCAGGTGCCGGAAAGGCTATAATCTGTTCCAACAAATTTAAATGATGGACCGGTTTTTAACGATATTAAGCTAGTACATCCACTAAACATGACATGCATAGTTGTTACATTTGTTGTATCAAAACTAGTTAAATCAATGGATATTAGGTTGCTGCAACCACCGAATACAGCACTCATATCTGTAACATTTGATGTATCTAGTGAACTTAAATTTAAATTAATGAGTTTTTGGTCACCAGCGAACATATAATTCATCTTCGTCACATTTGTCGTATTCAATGAAGATAAATCAAGATTCGTCAAATGTATACATCCAGAAAACATATTAGTCATATTTTTTACATTTGCTGTATTCAATTGAGTTAAATCTAAATTCGTAATACTTGTGCATCCACCAAACATAGAATTCATATTTGTTACATTTGCAGTATTTAACGGAGTTAAATCCAGGCTTGTCAGGCTGCTGCAGTTGGCAAACATAGCATCCATACTTGTTACATTTGCCGTATTCAATAGAGTTAAATCCAGACTTGTTAGCCTGCTGCAGTTGTAGAATATATAAGACATGCTTGTCACTTTTACTGTATTCAATGGAGATAAATCCAAGGAAGTTAATCCGGAACAGCTTTTGAACATATAATCCATTCGGGTTACGTTCTGTGTGTTAAAACTTGATAAGTCCAGTGATGTTAAGCCGGAGCATTCACTAAACATGGAATTCATGCCCGTCACATTTTGAGTATCAAATGATGACAAGTCCAATGATGTTAATCCAGAACAGCCAAAAAACATTGAAATCATATTTGCTACATTCCGAGTATCCAATGGGGATAAATCCAGACTTGTGAGGCTTGAACAGTCGTGGAACATACCACCCATATTTGTCACATTCCGAGTATTCAATGGAGACAAATCCAGTGATGTTAACCCGGAGCAGCCACTAAACATTGAATTCATATTTGTTACATTCCGAGTATCCAATGGTGATAACTTCAATGACGTTAATCCAGAACAATCTCTAAACATACTGCTCATATCCGTAACATTTTATGTATCCAATCCAGATAAATCAATGTTAATAATATTCTTTCTATTAAAAAACATGTAGCTGCTATTTTTTGCAGCCTGCACTTTGATACCTTTTATCTGTGTGGACACTTTCATGACAGTGCCGTTGTCTTCCGTCCATGAAACAACACCTCCATCACCGTCTGTATCCACATCAATAAGTGTCGCAGAATTTTGTATGACTCCATCAGTAAAAATCACAGAAGTAACTGTATCTGGAATCAAAGCATTGAATTCATTGCTGTTTTTGTTCCCAAATTTATATCCTTTAACCTCAAATGTCTTTTCTTTTGCATACAAATCTATATCACTATCTAATGTAATCTGAGGAATCCCATTGTCAGACACCTCAACCCTTGTTGTGTACTTATCATTAGCATACCAGCCACCAAATAGTATTCCATCTATCTCTGGAAGTTTAAAACTTCCACTCACAATCTGTCCTGCACTGTTATAAACTACATCATTCGTTTCACTTCCATCATCAAACAGCAGCCCATTTGCCGCGTCTCCATGAAACGTTACCGTATACCCCAGTGCACTCTTGCTCGGCTTTTTCGTGCTTATCTTAATGTCCGGAATTGCCCTCTCCTCATTTGTCTTGTCATCATCCCAAACTTTCGTCACCGTCACTGTACCGGTCGTCTTATTGTCTTTAAAATCATACACCTGACCGGTATCATCTGTTTGGACATCCGAGATATTTACATTATCTGCATCTCCTGAAGTACCACCCACAGTCAATTTCATGCTGTTGTCACCAGTCATTTCCTGGTTTTGTTCTGCATTATCCGCTGCCAGTACCGTTACATAACCGGTACCAGTGATACCTGCCAGGGCTGCAGTACCTGCTGCCAGGACGGAAAATAAAACGCCGTTCCGAAAACCGCTTCGCCATTTTTCAACACCAAGCATTCGTGCCATTGCACGGTTTCTTATCCTTATCATACAAGAACCTCCTTTTTTATTTTACATTTAATATGAAAAATAAAACCCAAAAACAATCAGAAAACAAAATAAAAAAAAGAAAAAAACAAAATCCACAAATAACATATTTTGCTCAAACTCATATTCCGCATATTAAATCAAAAGAATTAAAATAGAAGAAAGGAAAACTAAAAAATGGAAATAAAACGAATTACAAAAAATGACCCGGAATTCCCGCATAAATTAATGTCTAATAATTTAGAGGAATTATATTACATTGGAGATATATCTCTTCTGTCGGAGAATTCTACCGTTGTCTCATTGATTGGCAGACGCGATGTAGATGAAGCAATATATTCAATTGCAAAAAGGTGTGGAAGGATTTTTGCCGAATGTGGCATTGTAACGTTAAACGGTTTGGCAATTGGATGTGACACTGCAGGACTGGAAGGAGCATTAAGTATTGGTGGCAAGTGCGTTGCAGTAATGCCATGCGGATTAGATTATATATATCCAAAATGCAATGTTGTTTTGGTTAAGAAAATTCTTGGTAATGGAGGATGTATAATAAGCGAATATCCACCTGGAACAAGACCTGAAAAATGGCGTTTTGTTGCAAGGGATAAAATTCAGGCGCAACTATCTGATAAGATTCTTGTCGTGGACTGTGAAGAAAAAGGTGGAACTATGTATGCTGTGAGAGAAGGAGCAAGGTTAAACAAAGATATAGGATGTATTGTCAGAGTGAAAATTCCGGTGATTTCTTCTGGAAATCAATGCATGATTCAGGATTACCATGCAGATGGAATAAAAAGCGAGAATGCCTTAAGGTCTTTTCTGCAAGCTAATCACACATGATTTCATATGGACACAAATTTGGCACATTAAAAACGGAAGGATATTTGTAAAAAAATAATAAAAGGAAATCAACAGCTCGGACATAGTGCCGGGCTGTTTTTATCTTTTAGTAGGTGAGCCTCTGGTTTCACTTGGAAAGATTTTGCGCATATTATTTTTGCAATAAAAAAGAAAGGAGATGAAATTGTATGATTAACTTGAGATTTCATAATATTACCAAAGAGGATATGAACAATGGGGACGGCCTTAGGTCCGTTCTGTGGGTCGCTGGTTGCGAACATCACTGTCCAGAATGTCAGAATCCTGTAACGTGGGACAAATGCGGAGGAATTCCATTTGATGAAGCTGCCGAAGCTGAATTAATGGAATCATTACAGCCGGATTATATCTCCGGAATCACATTTAGTGGCGGAGACCCGTTAGCTGTTTATAACCGCGATGGCGTGGCAGAGATTATTGCCAAGATGAAAGACGATTCAGAAAAAATGGCAAAAAAATCTATCTGGGTTTATACCGGTTACACCTGGGAGCAGCTTTTAGCTCAGCTTAAGGCAGGAGCAGCTAATAATTTAGGGTTTATCTTAAAAAATGCAGATGTTCTTGTTGAAGGTCCTTATGAAAAAGACAAGCGCGATATCACATTAAAATGGCGCGGAAGTTCTAATCAGAGGGTGATTGATGTGCAAAAGTCTATGCAAACGGGCAAAATCGTTCTGCATTGTGATTGAAGAAAGTGTGATGGGATATGACATTAAGTGAAAGAACAGTATTGATTAAAGAATCCTTAAAGCATATGCCGCAGGATGATTTTAATCTAATGCTTGAACGCAATGGACATGAAAAGATAAAAGAAATAGAAAATACCATATTCTTTAAAGCACTTTCACCAGTATGTGAAACAGAAAAAATGCTAATCTATATTGTATCAAATTCAAGGAGGTAAAAATTATGAGTAAAAAAATTATCAGTCAGAAAGATGCAAAAGAAATTGCACGTAAAAATAATCTGGCAAACGTAATCATCGTTAAAAAGGACGGAACCCGTGAACCATTTGACGGGAACAAAATCATCATTGCGGTTGGCAAGAGTGCATCCCGTATTCTTGTGAAGTTCACAAAAGAAGAAGAACAAGCAATTGTTGACCATGTTGAAAGCGAAATCCAAAAAAGAGAACTTAAAGAAGTTCCGATTGCTATGATGCACAGCATGGTGGAAGCAGCGCTTGTATCTATTAATGAAGAGGTTGCAAAAAGCTACCGCGATTACCGTAACTACAAGCAGTCATTTGTCCATATGATGGATGATGTATACACAAAGAGTCAGTCAATCAGATATATTGGCGACAAGGAAAACGCCAATACTGACAGCGCACTGGTGGCAACAAAGCGAAGCCTTATCTTCAACGAACTGAATAAGAATCTTTACAGAAAGTTCTTTATGAATCGTGAAGAATTACAGGCTTGCAAGCAGGGCTATATTTATGTGCATGACCAGAGTGCAAGACTTGATACTATCAACTGTTGCCTTTGCAATGTTGGAGCCGTTATGAAAGGTGGATTCGAGATGGGCAACGTTTGGTACAACGAGCCAAAGACTCTTGACACAGCGTTTGATGTTATGGGAGATGTAATTTTATCAACTGCCGCACAGCAGTACGGTTACCTTTTAGCCGTAGTAAAACTTGCCTAACAACTAAATCAGTTGGTGTGGCTGCCTGAAGGTAGCTGCTAACGGTATCAGCGAAATAAGACTTCTCATTGAGAGGAAACCGATAATGAGACAAATTAAAGCCGGCAAAAACCGGGTAAATATGACCAGAGACGAATAAGCTGACTAAGAGAGCCTAAGCCTGAAATATGGTGAGATAAAGGTGATACCGTGCTAAATGTATTGCCAGAAATAAAAAAAACAGATGAAAGAAATATGGAAGGATATAAATAATTATGAGGGGATATATCAGTGTTCTAATCTTGGAAGAATAAGGAGTCTCGATAGATACGTATATGAACATTCAGGAAAAAAGCAATTTCGAAAAGGACAAATTATGAAGCTAAGATTAAATCCAAATGGATATTTTCAAGTTCCTCTTAATAAAAATGGAAAAAGAAAGATGTGTTCTGTTCATATTCTTGTTGCCAAAACATTTCTGGAACAAAGATGTAAAACAGACATTGTAAATCATAAAGACGGAAATAAACAAAACAACAATTTAGAGAACCTTGAATGGATTAGTTATTCAGAAAACAATAAACATTCTTATAATACTTTAAATAGAAAGATAGTAAGAATTGGCGGTAGACCAAAACCGATAATTGTTGAAAATATATTAAGCGGAGAAGTGCAAAGATATATTTCTATTGCAGACGCATCAAGAAATATAAATTTATCACACACGCAAATTAATAGATATATAGATAGTAAAAAAATATGGAAAGGAAGATATAGAATTTCATCTGACAATACTAAATGTGTAGAGGACAGCAAAATGGTATCGTAATACGAAGGCTTGTATTACGAAAGTAACAGAGTAGGGTAGGCGTGATTTGATTACACGCTGAAAGAGCAAGCAGATTTAGCAAGTCTGAATATATGTTCCGGCGGGATAAAACGTAAGAGTATTGAAAGATATGCACCCGTTGGGTTTTACTGTGCCAGAAGTAGATAAAATTATGGGACCTTATGCTGAAAAGTCCTTTGAAAAATATAAGAAAGAATATCTTGATTTAATGTCAGGTGTTCTGAATCCGGCATTCGCAGAATCTCTGATTGATAAAGCAGAGGCATATGCAATGGAAAAAGTACAGCGTGAAATGGAGCAGGGATATCAGGGAATTGAATATAAACTGAACACAGTCGGTTCTTCTCGAGGCGATTATCCATTTGTTACATTTTCATTTGGACTTGGAACAGGAAAATTTGAAAAAATGTGTGCAAAAACAATTTTAAATGTACACAGAGAAGGACAGGGCAAGAAAGGTTTTAAACGTCCTGTATTATTCCCGAAGCTGGTGTTCTTATATGATAAGAATATTCACGGTGAAGGAAAAGAATGTAATGATGTTTTTGAAGCAGGTATCCAGTGTTCTGCATCTACGATGTATCCGGATTGGCTCTCAATGAGCGGAGAAGGATATATTTCTACAATGTATCAGAAATATGGAACTGCGATTAGTCCTATGGGTAAGTGCATATTAGCCCATGTAAAACGGTATTCAACCGCTTGCTTAGCGGGTGTGGCGTAACAAAGACGCTGCTAACAGATAGGTCTGTGGGAGGAGAGGTCCGATTGGACCACAGATGAAGCTGTGCTCTTAAAAATAAGAGTTAATCGACTATCGGTGATGAGTGTAGCCGAGTAGAGATGGGATAAGCTCCATTTCCAAAGATGCCGCCTAATGACGAGGAAGAGGACGCCTCCGAGGGAAAAGCTAGTCAGTGTGTATGGCGATATACAGTAAATGCGTGTCGTGCATTTCTTTCTCCGTGGTATGAACGCGGAGGAATGGAACCAGCAGACGAGAATGACAAGCCAATTTTTGTTGGCCGTTGCAATCTTGGTGTTGTTTCTTTACATCTGCCGATGATTCTTGCAAAAGCAAGACGTGAAAGTAGAGACTTCTATGATGTTCTGGATTATTACCTTGAAATGATTCGTGGACTTCATAAAAGAACATATGATTATCTTGGAGAACTGAGAGCATCAGTCAATCCAATTATGTTCTGCGAAGGTGGACTTTATGGTGGTCACCTGAAACCAAATGAAAAAATCCGAAAACTCCTTCCGCCAATGACAATGTCTTATGGCATTACGGCGCTGAATGAGCTGCAGGAATTATATAACGGAAAAAGCCTGGTTGAAGACAATCAGTTTACGCTTGAAGTTATGAAACATATTAACGAAAAATTAACGGAGTATAAGAAAGAAGACCACATTCTTTACGCCGTATATGGAACCCCTGGGAGTTCTGCGGGGGCACATGCAGTGATGCATGTTGAAAAAATTGCCTAACCTGTTTGAGGGAACAGGGTGTACGGTTTGCGATTCAGCAGTTGGAGGAAATGCCAATAAAAAACCGTGCTAACAGGGAATTCGCCAAGAATCCTGTGCTAAATATCGCTGGTTTTGCCAGCGGTTAAATGTGAACAGACTGTCGAAATCCTAGAAGGAAAGTAGAGTAGCGAAAAGCGAAAGAGCAAAACCATTTGTGAAAAATGGACAAAGTATAGTCGATAAAAAGAAATATTTTTCTTTGATGGCAGAAAATCTCTGTGGTCTTCAGGTGAAACAGTTCCGCAAGGAATATGGAATCATCAAAAATGTATCTGACCGTGACTATGTAAGTAACAGCTTTCATTGTCATGTGACAGAGGACATTACACCGATTACAAAACAGAATCGTGAATATGATTTCTGGGAATTATTTAATGGTGGAAAAATTCAGTATGTCAGATATCCGATTGATTACAATATTGATGCAATCAGAACACTTGTCTTAAGAGCCATGGAAATGGGATATTACGAAGGTGTAAACCTGGCATTGTCTTATTGTGATGACTGTGGATATCAGGCAGCAGACATTGGGGACGAATGCCCAATTTGCGGTTCAAAGAACCTCACCAAGATTGACCGAATGAATGGATATTTAGCTTATTCACGGAGACATGGTGAGTCCAGAATGAATAACGCAAAAATGGCTGAAATAGCTGATAGGAAGTCTATGTGAAAATTTTAACAAAGCATCAATTTATACTGGTAGCGAAAGCGCAAGCCTGAGTTATCAGGAAAAATCATACATGCCGCTCGGAGAAATCCGGGCGGTTTTCTTGCCTGTCGAATATGTCTCTGCTTTTGTGACCGACATAAATGTCGGCCGCAAAATTGCTGTCAGCTAGAGAAACCCGACAAGCTTTTATTTTTTTGTTATTTTTTCAGCATATTAAATATATGAAGGAACAAAATACAAAAAAATACAACAAAAAAAATACAGAACTACAGCTTCCAAAAACGGCGCTGCCAATCGCTGGCGCAATAGAACATTGGATTGATATTGACGGCTCGGTCTATGCGATAGACCGAAGGAATAATCAAAAGCCAAAACTGATAAAAAAATCTCAGTCTGAGGTTAAAGGGTACAAATACTGCGGGATTAAATATAAAAACGGAAAAATAATTTCAAAAAGAGTCCACAGGTTGGTGGCTGAAACGTTTATTCCGAATCCGAATGGGTATCGTGTTGTTGGTCATAAAAATAATATCAAAAATGATAATCGTGTTGAGAATCTGTATTGGACAACAACAAAAGAAAATACACAAAGAGCATTTGACGATGGACTTGCTGTAAACGATAAAGGAGGAAAAGACAGCCAGTCTAAACCAGTCATCATGTATGACACATACACCAATCAGGAACTTGGAAGATACGGCAGTTGCAAAGAGGCAGAGAGGGAAACAGGATTAAGCCTTACGACAATCTGCCGGCAGGCAAAGTATCACAGACCGACGAGAAAACCGTATTATTTTCGGTATGAAGATGATGAGGATACCTGTCAGGATTTAATTGGAATGTTTGATTTTGATTCGGATAATCTAATTAAAACTTTTCTGAATTCTGGCGACGCAGCAAGGAGTACAGAGATAAGTGAGCGAACAATTTGCCAGCAGGTTCAGAATGGAGTGAAACCTGGAAGAAAGAGGAGCGAAGTGTATTTTCTAAGTGTAAGGAGTAAGAAAAAAAAGAAAAATTAAATTTTTCTGCATATTGTAAGAAAGCGGTGTGTCTCCACCATTAAGCGAGAACCGAAAAAAGCGGCGCGTCCCTGCCAGCTGTGAAGCGAAACGGGAACCGAAAAAAGCGGTGCTCCTCTACCGAAAAACGAGGCCGAAAAAATAACGGAGAGATGCCGGCAGAAATGCGAAGTAAGGGTGAACGGGGCGACTCATTCTTCCTATTGGGGAGCGTAATAAGTACCATACAAAATCCAGATTCAGTCATACTCTGGGCGTTGCTCGAAATAAGAAGCCAATGGGAAAACCTGCGAGCTTCTGTTTTTTTTCGTATGAAAAATATAGCATATTAAGCTTGTAAACAATAAAATAAGAAACAAGAAAGGAATAAAAATATGTTTAAATTAAACGGAAAATACAACACCGCAAAGGTTTTTACTGACAATGTTGACAATGAAACCATCAGCCAAGTAATAGAATTGCTGAACCAGGACTACATCAATGATGAGAAAATCAGAATCATGCCTGACTGCCATGCAGGCGCCGGATGCGTCATCGGTACGACAATGACAATTTCTGATAAGGTATGCCCGAATCTGGTTGGTGTAGATATTGGCTGCGGTATGCTGGCTGTCAGGATTGCAGAAAAGGATGTTGACCTTCCAAAACTGGATGATGTAATTAATACATATGTTCCGGCCGGGTTTAATGTAAACGATGAGCCGCTTGGTAATTTCAGCCATTTGAATGACTTGGTCGCTCCGGCTGATATATCGCTGGCTTATCGCAGCATTGGAAGTCTAGGAGGCGGCAATCATTTTATCGAACTTGATAAAGATGATGACGGAAACTTGTGGCTTGTAATCCATACTGGTTCCAGGCATCTCGGACTGGAAGTTGCAAAGCACTACCAAGAGCTCGCATATAAACAGCTGAAAGATTCAGATGTTGGTGGCAAAATCAAGGCTGTAATTGCAGACTTGAAAGCAAAAGGAAGGGAAAAAGAAATAGAAAAAACAATCCAGGCGTTAAAGATGCAGGAACCGCATATCCCGAAATCCTTATGCTATGTTTCCGGCCAGGCGTTCAAAGACTACATTCATGATATGGAAATTGTCCAGAAGCATGCAGAATTAAACAGAAAATATATTGCCGATACAGTCATTGAAAAAATGGGCTGGCATATTTGCGAGGAGTTTCAGACAATACACAATTACATTGATACAAAAAATTTGATTCTTCGCAAAGGCTCCGTGTCTGCACGGGATGGCGAAAAGCTTATAATTCCGATAAATATGCGTGACGGGTCACTGATTTGTATTGGAAAAGGCAATCCTGATTGGAATTATTCTGCACCGCATGGTGCCGGAAGGATTTTGTCAAGAAGCGAGGCAAAAGATGCTGTCGGGATTGATGAGTTTCGTGAGTCCATGAAGGGAATATATTCTTCTTCTGTAATGGAGTCTACAATTGACGAGTCGCCGATGGCGTATAAGCCGATGGAAGAGATAATGGAGAATATTAAGGATACAGTGAACATTGTGAAAGTAATTAAACCGGTATACAATTTTAAAGCACATTAATATACGCCGCCTGGAGAAATCCAGGCGGTTTTTTTTGCCTAGTAATGCAGGATGCGTTTTTTTAAAATCAAGCATATTAATTTTAATCTGGTGCCGAGCCGATACGGCGAGGTATCATATCTATTCTGGTAACGAAGACATAAGCCTGAGTTATCATTTTTAATCTGGTACCGAGTCCTGTAAAGCAGGCGAGGTATCAATAAAATCTGGTAACGAGCCGGAACGGCGAGTTATCAAGAAAATAAGAAAACGAAAAAGGAGATTTAAAAAATGATAAAACGAGTACGGCTGGATTACAAGCCGGTAGCAAAGAGAACAAGCGAAAAGGCGGCATTTGTGGTGTCAGCTGAACATGTGGCAGCGGTAAATAGAAGCATAGAAAAGAAATTGAAAAAAAATAAGAGAGAGCGAAGAGAGAGCGAAAAAGAAGCGGGAAAATATATTGTAAGATGAGTTGGTGCCTGTGCTTGTAGGCATTTTTTTGCCTCCAAAAATCACGCATATTAACTATACAACAAAAATAAGAAAAGGAGAAAAAACAATGATTAAAAATCCAAAAATTGGCCAGAAAGTATGGTTTGTAGAACATTGGAGCCAGTGCATTCACAGTGCAAAGATTACGGCACTTGGCGAAACAGAAGTTTCTGCACGAGACCAGAAAAAATATCCATATGCAGATATTGAGTGGGATGATGGTGGAAACAGTGGCTGCTTGCTGAAAGACTTGTACATTTCGAGAGAAGAACTTCAAAAAGAATTAAGAAAAGAAGAAAAAAAGAAGATTGCCGAAATCAAGGCTAAAATCAAGGATACTGGTGACCTGGTGGCGTTTATGTATGACCACTGCGTGGCCTGTGCGGAAGAGTATACTGACTGGACGGCGAGAAGAGCGGTGAAAGAGATTGCGAAGGAAATGCTTGGGTTGGAGTTGTAGTTAAAATAGAGGGGAATCGGCTTTGTCGGTTTCCCTCTATTTTTTTTGGCGTGGAGTGGAAAAGAATGAGAGCGGAAGCGTGCTAGCCGGTCAAGCCGGAATGGAGCTTGCCGGCTGGCGCGGATGCTTGGCGTGACTGTCTTGCCTACAGGTGCTGTCTGAAAAGCAAAACGTAGTTTTGCGATGTAGTCCAGGCGACAAGCCTGGCGCGGGGTGTTTGCGGGGCGCGAAGCCCTGCATATATATCTGCCCGCTGCGTTTTGCTGCCGGCGAAATCCGGCATATTGAATATATAAAAAAATAAGAAAGGAGACAAAAATATGTCTTGTACGATTTGTGGGTATGGTTTTCCAATTGCTGATGGAGATGCGGTAACGCTGGACTTTAAAAAAGCAAAAGAATTTTTAAAAAAACATGTCAGGTCATTCGGCCAGACGGATGAGGAGATGCAGATTCTGGATGCATTAGAGCATGCCGAAAGTGAGGATGCCGAAGAGGATGAACTGGAAGATGTCATGTATGACATTGAAGATTCATTTGAAGATGAAGAAACTGGTGATACTGGTTTTGGCGCTGTCTTGGCTGTAATAATGCGGCGCGAGACCGGGATTAATTTTAAGTTCTACGCTGCAGAGAATGACCTTGGGACGCCGCCGGCGATTCTGTGGGTTCCGATGTATCCTTGGATGCTGAACGAAAAAGAAAAAGGAATTACGGAAAGCGATTTGTATGATTTCTGCAGGAAGTATATGGACGAGTTGGAAATCTACTGTGACCCGGAAGAGATGGAGTTGGAATATTATTCTTGATGCAGAAAATAGTGAAAAAATTGTATGGATGAATATTGCCGTCTGGAGAAACCCAGGCGGCTTTTATGTTAAAAATAACAAGAAAAAATATAATAAAATATGCGAAACGATTCTTTGAAATATATGTTATAAAAATGATATATAATTTTATAAAACATGATACTTTTATAAATTATTTGTCATATTAAAAATGTAAACAGAGCAAAATTTTAAAACTTCACAAATAAAAAAATAAAATAAAGGAGAAAAAATAAAATATGGCTACAACTATAGAAGTAAGCAAACAAAATGTAGAAACATTTTTAAGAAGTGGGAAACAAAAAGCATTTGTAATACCAGAATATCAAAGACCGTACGCTTGGGGAGAGGAGCAAGCAGAAACACTTTTTGAAGATTTATGGGATTTTGCAGCAACAGATGGAGGAACGAAACATGATGGTTCATATTTTTTAGGATGTCTTGTTTCTTATGAAAACGGAAATGGTGAGCAGGAAATAATTGATGGCCAACAACGTATCACATCATTATTCCTTTTATTTCGTGCCATCTACACAAAACTGCTTTCTTCTCCGGAGGATGAAAGAGATATTGCAAATAATTTTATTGGAAAAATTGAATCTGCAATATGGGAAACGGATAAATTGACCGGAAAAGTAAATTATAAAAGTGTATTTTTGACATCTCGTGTGGTTAACAACGACAGTAATAAGATATTAAGAGATATTTTGGAAACTGGTAAGATTACGGAAAATGCGAAGGATAATTATTCTAAGAATTATCATTGTTTTCAAGAATTAATTGATAGGCATTCCATGGAAAGTCCATTGATGATTTATGAGTTTATATATGCTTTACTAAATCAAGCTATTCTATTGCCAATAACAACGGATACACAGGACACAGCATTAACCATTTTTTCGACATTAAATGATAGAGGAATGCCGTTGTCTTATGCAGATATATTTAAATCAAAAATATACAGAAGTTTAAATGATATTGATAAGGAAACTTTTATTGAACGGTGGAAAATGCTTGAAGAAGGAGCAATGGAAGCAAATGAAAGTGTACAGAAATTTTTTTACTACAACATGTTTTATTTGTTGGCATTAAAACGAAATTTAAATTCAGCAACACCAAATATGAAAAAATTCTATATGGAAGACAATAGCAAATGTTTGAACGACAAGGATTTACTTGATAAATTATTCTTAATTTTAAATATATGGAAAGTGGTAAATTGTAGAGAAGAAATAAATGGCGAAGCATGGTCAAAAAATCTGAGAATTAAGCAGACTTTAGATATATTGAGTTCTTATCCAAATGAGTTCTGGAAATATCCGGTTATTATATATTATATTTGCCATCATAAAAAAGAAAATTTCGAAAAGAAATTTGAATTATTTTTAAATAAATTAACAGCAGAGTTAATAGCAAATTATTTAATTAATCCTACAGTAAGCGAAGTAAGACAAGAGATTTTAAGGTTAAATTCAGCAATTACAGTATCAGACATTCCGGAATTTCAGTTTAAAAAAATAGACTTAAAAAATCTGGAGCCACTTATCCCAAAACCGAATAAAAGGCTTACTGTAATGATAATAAAAACGTTAGCCTATGAACAACAGGAATATCTACTTCCGGAAAAATGGGAGATTGAACATATTTTTCCGAAAAAATGGCAGACAAATTACATAACCGAAATGCCTGATTCATTAATAAAGGAAAAGATAGAGCACATTGGAAATAAATTGCCAATTGAAAAGAAACTAAACATTGCAGCAAGTAATGGTTATTTTAGTAAAAAGAAAGAAATGTATTCAAAGTCTTGTATAGCTATCACAAAAGATATGGGAACATCAGATATACTGGATTGGGATTTAGATTCTATTATCAAAAGAGACGTCCGGATTTCTGACTTAATCGTAGAATTGTTTTTAAGATGGGAAAATGATTATTCAATGCAAAATAGTAGCAACTTGCATCAAGATTAACATATTAAATTATTCTTAAGTAAAAAAGCGTAATATATTGACATATGCAGTAAAATCAAGTATCATATAGTAAAGAGAATTATATTTCTTG
>UMCO01014835.1_pt1 | contig 16936 bp, 16 predicted proteins | sample 1964251 | NCBI WGS metagenome assembly UMCO01 (sample SAMEA4835970, study PRJEB28245) | human gut metagenome | biome: gut microbiome; material: fecal sample | place: Denmark | collected 2008
TGAAAGAGGACTATGCTTGCCGAGTGATAATAAAATGACTGTGAATCAGCAGGAAAAAATTATTGAAGTAATAAAAGCTTGTTTTGAGTAATGAAATGAAAAGATATTTTAATGAAGAGAGTAAAATTATGCATAAGCGAGGAATTTATGAAAAGTACATAAAGCGTCCGCAGGATTGTATTTGTGCTTTAATTGGATTAATAGTTTTATTACCTGTAATTTGTGTCACTGCAATTTTAGTGAGAATAAAATTGGGTACATCAGTAATTTTTAAACAGGAAAGACCTGGATTCAGAGGGAAAGTATTTACATTATACAAATTTCGAACTATGACAGATAAAAAGGACGGAAAAGGTAATTTCCTGCCAGATGAAGAACGACTAACTAAATTTGGAAAAATATTGAGATCAACTAGCTTGGATGAACTTCCGGAATTAATAAACATTATAAAAGGAGATATGGCAGTGGTAGGGCCACGACCATTGCTGAAAGAATATTTACCATTATATAATGCTCATCAAGCCCGTAGACATGAAGTAAGACCTGGATTTACAGGGTATGCACAAGTTCATGGACGCAATTCGATTACTTGGGAAGATAAATTTGACAAGGATGTATATTATGTAGATCATATAAGTTTTTTGGGGGATTGGAAAATTATATGCCAAACAATAAAAACTGTGGTAAAAAGAGAGGGAATTAGTTCTAAAGAATCGGTTACAATGGAACCGTTTAAAGGTAGCAAAGAAAAGTAGGTAGAATAAAAATGAAATCGGTAATAATTATTGGTGCCAGTGGCCATGGAAAAGTTGTAGCTGACATTATACAAAAAGCCGGTGATAAAGTATATGGCTTTTTGGATGATAATACAGAATTAAATGATACATTTTTGGGATTCCCAATTTTAGGGACGATAGATTGCTATAAGGAGTACAGTGATATTGCTGAATTTGTTATAGCTATAGGTGATGCGGGGATTAGGAATGCTATTTCGCAAAAAATACAAGGTGTCAATATATATACAGCAATCCACCCAACGGCTGTGATATCTGATTTAGATGTGACCATTGGTAAAGGAACTGTGATTATGGCAAATGCGGTTATAAACTCAGGAAGCCGAATAGGAGAGTTTTGTATAATAAACACAGGAGCAATAGTAGAGCATGATAATATAATAGAAGACTACGTGCATGTTTCAGTAGGTGCAAAATTAGCGGGAACAGTGTATGTGGGCAAATTCACATGGATTGGCATAGGGGCAGTTGTAAGTAATAATTTGAAAATTTGTGAAAACTGTGTTATACGTGCAGGAGCTGTAGTTGTTGAAAATATAGTTAAAAGAGGTAATTATCAAGGAGTGCCAGCAAAAATAAAGGAATGATATTATGAAGAAAATTTGTTTTGTTACAACAGTGTATATGACATATAAATGTTTTTTGAAGCAATTATCGCACTATTTATATGAGACAGGAGAATATGATATTTCATTAATATGTAATAATGAAGAGGAAGCATTAAAGGATATTCCAGCGTTTGTACATTACTATCCGGTTGATATGAAAAGAGGTGTAAGTATATCTGCGTTCAGTGCTATAAAAAAGATTGGAGAAATATTAGAAAAGGGAAGGTTTGATATTGTTCAATATTCCACACCTAATGCGGCATTTTACACGTCTATTGCGGCAAAGAAAAAACGAGTCCCTGTCAGATTATACTGCCAATGGGGAATCAGATACATGGGATTTGAAGGATGGAAAAGAAAGATTTTCAAATACTTAGAGAAAAAGACATGCGATAATTCAACTTTTATTGAAGTTGAGAGTCATAATATTAGGAATTTTTCGTTAGAGGAAAATTTATATACTAATGATAGAAGTTGTGTTATTTGGAATGGAAGTGCCAGTGGTGTTGACTTAAATAAATTTGATATTTCTCAAAAGGCACATTGGAAGAAAAAGATAAGAACAGAATTTAAATTTGCTGATGAAGATGTTGTATTTGCTTTTGCAGGAAGACTGACAGCAGACAAAGGTGTCAATGAGTTACTAGAGGCTTTTTTGAATATTGAAAAGAAATATCCAAATGTTAAATTATTGATGATGGGCGGAATGGATAATCATGAGTCACTAAAACAGGAATTGTTGGAAAAAGCAAAAAAATCAACAAATATTATTTTTACAGGAAATGTGTCAAATGTAGAGGAGTATTATGCTGCTTCAAATGTTTTTATAGCACCGAGTTACAGAGAAGGATTTGGATTAGTTGTTGTTGAAGCAGAAGCAATGGGATTACCGGCAATAGTATCTAACGTACCTGGACAAGTAGATGCAATTAAAGAAAATGAAACAGGTTTGACTTGTAAGGTAAAGGATAGTAAATCTCTTGAAAATGCTATGAGCAAATTGATAGAAGATGTTGAATTAAGAATTGATTTAGGAAATAAGGCATCTAAATATGCAGAAGATAATTATGAGCAGAAGAAGCTGTTTGAATATTTAAAAATGCATAGAGATGCATTGATCAGTGGAGAGAAATAGTATGCCGAAAATAAGCGTATTAATGAGTGTATATAATTGTGAGAAGACAGTAAGAAACAGTATAGATTCAATTATTGACCAAACATTTCAGGACTGGGAATTTATAATTTGTGATGATGGCTCATCAGATGATACATATAAACTGGTGCAAGAAATTGCTAAAGAAGAGCCGAGAATAGTTTTGATAAAGAATGATAGAAATAGAGGACTTTCGTATTCTTTAAATCATTGTTTGAAAGTTGCAAAAGGAATATATTGTGCCAGAATGGATGGGGATGACTTATGTGATCCTAATAGATTTGAAAAACAGGTTGAGTTTTTGGATAATAATAAGGAATATGGTTTCGTAAGTACAAGAATGACCAGATTTGATGAACATGGAACATATCAAGTGCCAGAACCTATGGAATCATATTCACCAACTAATAAAGATTTTATAAAAGGCTCTCCTTTCTGCCATGCGCCAGTGATGATAAGAAAAAGTGCTTATGATGCAGTGGGTGGGTATAGAGATATACCACAAACCTTAGGTGTGGAAGACTATGACCTTTGGTTTCGCTTATATGCAAAGGGGTATAAAGGTTATATATTGCAGGAACCGCTTTATCATATGTTTGATGGGAGAGAGGCAGCGAAAAGAAGAACTTTCAAAAGAAGAGTAAAAGAGGCATGGGTTCGAAAAAATGGTTACAAAATGTTGAAGATTCCGTATATATATCGGGTGTATATATTGAAGCCTATAATAATAGGTTTTATCCCACAATGGTTGTATAAAATTATTAGATAGATATAGAGGTAGTGCTATGACATTAATATCAATATGTACCGTATTATGCGTATTAATATTTTTTATGGGTACTAATCGGCAACGGATTGTTGAGTGCCCGGTTGATGGATTTAGTGGAGAGTGGAAATTTAAAGTAGACAGAAATATAGTAATATTATTTGCAATAGTACTTATATGTGTGTCTACAATGCGGTATGGTTGGATTGATACATATGCATATAAAGAAATGTATTTAGCATCAAGAGGTAATTTGGTATATGTAAATAGTGCGCCATATGGCGTTGAAGCTGGCTGGCTTTATTTTTGTTATTTTTTAAATTTCTTTTCAGATAGTCCCAAATTACTACTGTTTGTATCTGCGATAATTATAATAGGAGCATATGTGTCTGCTGTACAGAAATTTTCATGTGATCCTATATTTTCGCTAATTATTTTTTATTGTATCTTATACATGGATACAAATAATGGATTAAGACAGATGGTGGCAGCCTCTATAGTGATTATGGCTTATCCATTATTAATGGATAAAAAAGTTTGGAAATACATTACGTTTGTACTTATTGTATTATTGGCAATGCAATTACATACATCCGCAATTGTATGCGTATTTATTGCTGCGGTTGTAATAGGAAAACCATTTAACAAAAGAGTTAAATTGGCATTGATATTTGGCATTTTGTTTTGTTTTATGCCGGAAGCAATGAATCAATATATCGGAGATATGTTTAACGACAGTAAATATTTATACTATTTAGATATGTCTGGTGGTATGACTATTTTTAGAGCGTTTGTAACGGGAATATTTCCAGCTATTTTAGCTCTTTTGTATTTGAGAAGATGCAAAAAGGCTAATGTGATGATTGGATATAAGGAAGGAATTTTAATCAATATTCTTTTTATTAATACGGTGTTTATTGTGATGGGAATTTATATGCAATATTGGAACAGAATGGGATTTTATACAGCATTTGCGCCGGTTATTTTGATGCCTAAACTGGCATATGAAATGTTTGCTCGAGATCAAAGATGTTTAGTAAAGGCATTAGCAATTCTTTGTTACTTTACATTTTTTGCCTATAATATATATGTAAACATTGGGTATGGTGCAATCAATGATTTTTATTTCTCATGGAATTAGTATGGGGTGATGTTTTGCTAAAGATATTATTTTTTATTCCTAATTTAGCACATGGTGGAGCAGAGCGTGTGTTGGTAAATTTAGTGAATCATATGGATTATAGTAAATTTGATATTACGGTTCAAACAATGTTTGATGTAGGAATTTATCGTGATAAGTTAAATAAACAAGTTCGTTATATTGGTGGATTTCCTTGGTATTTTAAAGGAAACACATTGATTTACAAATTATTTACTCCGAAACAATTATATAAGATGTATATTAAAGAAGAATATGATGTTATTGTTTCGTATTTAGAAGGACCAAGTGCCAGAGTTGTTAGCGGTTGTATAAATTCAAAGACAAAATTAGTTAATTGGATGCATATCGAACTTGAGAATGAAGCATATGCAACATATGTATTTCGAAACATGGCGGAAGCTGAAAGATGTTATAGAAGTTTTAATCGTATAGTATGTGTATCAGAAACGGTAAAAAAGAGCTTTAATAATATGTTTAAGGTTAATGCTCCCGTCGATGTTTTTTACAATACTGTGGAAACTGAAGTGATAAGAAAAAATTCAGAAGAATTGATAGAAGATATTAAATTTAATCCGGAAGAGATAAATATTATTTCGGTTGCAAAGTTAATGAAGTCTAAAGGATATGATCGCCTAGTGAAAGTACAGAAAAAATTACGAGCTGACGGGTTTAAGACGCATGTTTATATTGTGGGAAAAGGAGAGGAACAGAATCATTTACAAAAATTGATAGAAGAAAATAATATAGTAGATTCATGGACATTTGTTGGATTTAAGAGTAATCCATACAAATATGTCAAAAATGCAGATTTATATGTTTGTTCTTCTCGAAAAGAAGGCTTTAGTACAGCGGTAACAGAAGCTTTGATTGTAGGAACTCCAGTGGTAAGTACGAATTGTTCGGGGGCAACAGAACTTCTGGGATATAATAATGAATACGGAATTGTGACTGAAAATAATGAAGAAGCACTGTATGAAGGAATCAAAAAAATGATTTCTGATAAAAAGGTCTTTGATTATTATAAAAAGCAGGCTAAAACAAGAGGAAATAAATTTAGTACAAGTGAAACGGTTAAAGCAGTTGAAGAAATGTTAGAGGAGGTGGCAGCAGAATGACAATATTGCAGGTGTGTGCGTATGCTGCTCCATATGAAGGAAATTTTATAAAATCATTGAAAGCGCTAGGAAAAGTATATGAAGAAAAAGGCGATAAAATGGTTTATGCATTTCCGGAATCAGCAAAAAATATTTCTTGGTGTAAAGAACTAGAAAGGCATACGGATGTGCACTATTTGCCATTAGCGAAAGCAAGAATTAAGATAAAAACATATACAATGTTAAAAGAGATCTATCATAAATATAAAGATCTGAGAATAGTACATTCACATTTTGAATTGTACGATGCACCGGTGTCATTAACTGCACCGAAAAATGTAAAAGTTTTTTGGCACTTGCATGATGCATTAGAAGGATATACTGGAATGAAAAACCGGCTGGAACATAAAGTGCAGTATGGACTTTGTCATAAAAATGCTATTTTACTGTCTGTTTCGAAAAAGCATATGGAATATGTATTGAAAAAAGGATTCCCTAAAAAAAACGCCAGATATGTTCCTAATGGATTGGATACAGATAGAATAAAATTAGTTTCTACGATGGTAAATCAAAGAAAATACGATTTCTTGATTTTTGGTTGGGAGTATGAACGTAAAGGTGTTGATTTATGCATTGAAGCAATCAAAAAAAATGGTAATGAAAATTTTAAAGTTGCTATTGTAGGTTCAGAAAATACAGAGAATATTATTGCACAAAAGTATGGCAATGTGCCAGGGGTGGAAGTAGTAAAACCGGTTTCTGACATTAATGAATTATATGCAAATAGCAAATGTTTTTTACATATAAGCAGAGCGGAAGGACTTTCATATGCCTTATTAGAAGCTGTATATGCAGGACTGCCTGTAATCTGTAGCAACATAAGTGAGAACAAATTTGCTGAGAAATTTCCTACAGTAGAAATGGTTGAAAGTGAAAATGTTACTGATATTGCAGAAAAAATGAAATGCGTTATCAGTAAGAATGCATATTCTAAAGATATGATTGAGAAATCAAGGAAAATTATAGATGAAGAGTATTCGATTGCTTGCTGGGTGAAGAACATGTTGAAACAGTATGGAGAATAATAAAATGAATATTTGCATTTTTAATGGTGATATGTCTAGGGGTGGAGGAACTGAAAGAATTACACAGATATTAGCGAATGGATTGAGTGATCAAGCACAATATAAAATATATGTGCTTAATTTGAATAATGAATCCGGAAAATGCTTTTATCCTTTAAATGAAAATGTTCATTTTGTAGTCTTAAAATCTATTGGAATAAAAAATAAAATAATAGAATTGCGACATTTTTTAAAGAAAGAAAATATTGATATCTTAATAAATGTAGATATAATGTTAGGAATTTATTCATTGCCGGCAACTTTTTTACAGAGAAAGACGAAAATAATATCTTGGGAAATGTTTAATATCCGTAATGATATAGGAAGCAAACATACAGATATGATTAGAAAAATTTGTCTTAGAAGAAGTGCATATTATATTAATCAAACAAAAGGAGACATGGAAGCATTTTTGAAGGAGATGCCGGTAAAATGTCCTATTACGTATATTTATAATCCGTGCGAGATAGATAATACATACACGGGCTATGATATAAAATCAAAGACTATAGTTACAGCAGGACATTTTTTTTATACAAAAGGATATGATTTAGCTGTAGAGGTGGCTAAGAAGGTTTTTGCAAGACATTCGGACTGGTGTTGGAAGTTCTATGGAGATGGAAAAGAACTGGAAAATATAAAGAAAATGGTTCACGAAAATAATTTAGAAAATAACGTGATCTTTTGTGGTAGAACGAGCAGTATTTTGGAAGAATATAAAAAAGCTGCAATGTATGTGATGACATCTAGAACTGAGGGATTTGGTCTGGTTCTTACAGAAGCTAAATCATGTAATTTACCAACATTAGCATACGATATAGATTTTGGACCGAGAGAAATTATAGATAACGATGTAAGTGGCTACTTAGTAGAAGCGTATGATTCGAATGCAATGGCAGAAAAAATTTGTGAGTTGATAGAAAATGAGGAGAAAAGGGTACTATTTTCGAAACGAGCAAAAGATAATTGTGGGAAATTTACTAAGAGTACATTTATAAATAAATGGATAAATATTATAGAGGAAGTGGAAAGAGGATAGATTATAGGGAGTAGACAGCATTGACTGAATGCTTAGTATTAAAGCGAGAGTTGTTTTATACGTGCTCAGGGGCACACTTATTTGTGCTTGAAAAAGCATTCTACACATATAAAAATACGGTCATCCGATAGCTCGGACAGCCCACTCACCTCCCGTGAGTTGTAGTGTACTGAATCTCTCTATGGAAACAATTATAAAAAGAAAGCTGTAACAAGCCAATGTTTTTCATGACGTTTTGTGCCTTGAGCAGCACGAAAGGAATGGATATAAAAATGAATAGTTCTAGCAGAACCGAAAAAAGTTTATTAAATGTTTTGACCGGTGTTATAGGTCAGATACTTTCGTTTGTACTAAGCTTTGCAATTCGAACAGTATTTATACATACTCTAGGTGAAGCATATCTTGGATTGAATGGATTATATACTAATATCTTGTCAGTATTAAACTTGACTGAGTTAGGAATAGGCACCGCCATAGTTATAGAGCTATATAGAACAGTCGCATTGAAAGATGAAGAGAAAACCAAACAATATTTACAATTTTATAAGAAAGCATATTATTGTATAGGGCTGTGTATATTAACTATTGGACTGATATTAACACCATTTTTAAATTGTTTTATAAAAGATACAGAATCAGTTGCACTGATTAATTATCGTTTAGTGTTCTTGTTATATCTCTTTAATACAGCATTTTCTTATTTCTTCTTTGCTTACAGAAATTCTATTTTGCAGGCTAATCAACAGGAATACAAATTACGAATTATTAATTATATTTTTAAATTCGTAGAAATGATATTACAAATAATCACATTAATAATATTTAAAAATATTTATCTATACTTAATAATTCCTCTGATATTAGGATGTATAGCAACTGTTGTAAAAGGCATTTTGATTGGAAAGTGGTATCCATTTATACTTGAAAAGCCGAAGGGAAAACTTTCAAAAGAAGAAGTTAAAAATACTAAAAAGAATATCTTTTCAGTTGCATTATATAAAATTAGCGGTACAGTAATTAATTCCACGGATAATATTATTGTATCATCATTTATTAGTATTATATTAACGGGGATTTATTCAAATTATTTAATTTTGATATCAGCGGTTAATACGATATTAGAAATTTTGTTTTCTGCATTCACGGCAAGTTTAGGAAATCTTAATGTTGAGGCAGCAGGGAATATAGAAAAAAAATATAGTATATTTAAAATACTTAGTTTTTTAAATTTTTGGATGTATGGGTTTTGCAGTGTATGTTTTCTTGTGTTATTTGATCCATTTATAAGAATATGGATTGGTGAGAAATATATAATGAATTCTTTAACAGAATATATTATAGTTGTAAATTTTTTAATCGTTGGATTGCAGGAAACAATAGGAACACATAGAGCCGCATATGGATTGTTTTATAAAGGAAAATATAGACCTGTTTTTTCAGTTTTATTAAATATTATTTCTTCAATAGTGTTTGTTAAGATTTTTCCGGCGGAATATGGTATAGTAGCAGTTTTATTAGGAACTATCGTATCTAATATTGCGGTAAGCTGGTGGTTTGACTCTTATTTAGTCTTTAAATATGCATTTAATAAAAAACCAATAAGTTTTTATGTGACTTTTTGGAAACGTTTTATTTATGTGATGATAATAGGGATTATATTTAGAAAAATAAGTATGTTATTGCCTTTTTCTGGAATTATGGAGGTAATAATAGATGGCATATTGGTTACAATTGTTTATAATGTGATATTTATTTTATTGTTTTTTAAAAAAGATGAATTTAAATATTTAAGAAATAGTATTACAAATTTAGTAGCAAGAAGGATTAAAAAGTAGGAAAGTATAATTAATTTGAGAGGGAAATATGGAAATAGCAATTATAACATTTAGTGATTTTAATACAAATTATGGCTCGATGCTACAAAGTTTTTCGTTGGGGCATTACCTTAAAAAGCAGGGGCATGATGTTGTATGGATTAAATATCGTGAATTTACAGATGAAAGTGAAAATAGAATCGCTTTAAAGAGTTATATAAAAAAAATTCTTTTAAAACTATATGCCATATACCGGAGAAAGGACTTATTAAATACCAAACAGAATTTTGAAGCATATAAACAAAAATGGTTAAAATATACCGCATTATATGCTTCTGAAAAAGAATTAGAGCAAATGACAGAAGAATACGATTGTTGTATATGTGGCAGTGATCAAATATGGAATTTAGAATGTTTGGGTGGACTTAGAACACCATATTTTTTAAAATTTGTTTCTGATGATAAAAAGAAAATTGCATATGCAGCGAGTATGGGAGATTACCATTTTAAAGATGATGAAAAGAAAAGTGTAGCTGAATTGTTGCAGAGAATGGATTATATATCTGTGCGAGAAAAAGATAGCATTGCTGAGATTCATGAACTTTCTAAAAAAGAAGTAATAAATGTTGTTGATCCGGTTTTTTTAACAGATGTGGGAGAATGGAACACTTTTTCCGGTGAATCGCCTATTAAAGGTGATTATGGTGTTTGTTATTTTGTTAGACGGTCAAAATTTGGAAAATGTGTTGTTAGAGAGGCTGCAAAATATTATAAATGTCCAATTTATAATTTAAGTGACAATATGATATATATTAATGGAACTGAATCTCAATATATAGCGGTTGGACCAATGGAATTTTTAGCAATTTTAAAAGGTGCAAAGTTTGCTATAGGAACATCATTTCATTTAACTGCATTTTCGATAATATTTAATATTCCGTTTCTTACAATAGGAATGGAATCGAATAGAGCAAGAGTAAACAATATTCTGGAGTTAGTTGGATTAGAAAGTCAATTTGTAACGGAAGCTGATGATTATAAAGAAAAAATAAAAGAATTATCAAATGTCTTTCCAAATTATGAAAAACTTCAATTAAAAATTGAAGAATCAAAACAATTTTTGAATAAAGCACTTTTTTAAATCAATGAAATCAATATGGAGATTGAAAATGTATTATATAGAACAGTTGAAAAATAATGAATCTTTAGAATTGTTTATTAGAAAAATGAATCAATCCTTTAAAGAAAGAAGTACAGAAAAGATACCATATCAACCGATATCGAAATCTGATATTAAGGATGGAATAATTTTAGGTGCATATGCGAGCTCAGAAGAATTGATTGGTGGTTTGTGTATAGAATTTATTCCATATTTTGATTTAAAAGGAGCGAGAATTTATCATGTTTGGACAGATGTAAATTATAGAAAGAAAGGAATAGCCATTATGCTGATGGAGAAAGCCGAGCAAATTTGTAATTTATCCGAATGCGAGATTATGGTATTAAATGTGGCGAATATATATAATCCCGCTGTGAGGCTTTATAAAAAAGTTGGCTTTAAAGAATTCAGAATAATTGCTAATTTGCCAAAAACATTTTATTTAATACAGATGATTAAGCAGATTAAAGGGGAAAAAATCAGTAAAAAAAGGCAAAGAGTTGAATGGATTATATCAAAGGTTAAATTTAGGATTCTTTATAAAACTGATAGTTCACCGACATTTGTGAATAAAATTTATTTCAATTATAGGACAAGATAGAACAAGTTTATTATGGTGTATGGGAGAAAAATATGAATATAGCAATTGTACTGGGTTCAAAAGGAATTAACGCGACAGGATTAATTAGAAGTTTAGGAATGGCAAGCATTAATGTCGTGTATGCATCTACATATAGTAAAATTGAGAGCAAATATGTTTGGAAATATTTAAAATTACCGGAAGACAAAAAAAAGTGGGTAAATATATTAAATAAATATTTCGACATGAAAAAAATTCGACCAAGTATTTTTCCGTGTGATGATGATACAGCATTTTGGCTGGATGAAAATTATGAAGCTTTGCAGGAATATTTTATTGTGCCTCATGCAGAGGGAAAAATGCGAACACTGGCAGATAAGGCTGTTATGAATGAAATTGCGAAAAAAGCGGAGTTGAGTGTTCCAGATTTTATAAAACTTTCTTTAGCCGAGAGTGAAAGAAAGAATCAATATCCAATTATTCTAAAACCATATGCTGGATATGCAGGAAGCAAAGGAGATATATCAATTTGCCATAATGATGATGAATATACAAATGCTGTTCAAACATTAAAAAAACAAGGATATAAAGAAGTATTACTTCAGCAATTATTAGATGATCCACAACAGGAAGAAATAGGTCTGATGGGAATGTCTTTAAATAACGGACAAGTTGTGATTCCCGGCATTATTCATAAAATTCGTTCATATCCTTCGGGAAAAGGAAGTACATCATATGCAAGATTTTCATCTGATATGAGTGAAATCAATGAAGAGAAAATTAAAAAATTTGTTTCGGCTACAGGGTATGTGGGCATTTTTGATATAGACATGATAAAAGCTTATGGGAAATATTGGTTTATAGAAATCAATTATAGAAACGGACAATATGGATACATTCCAACAGCTGCGGGATATAATCTCCCTGCTAATTGGGTGTATGGAATGAAAAATGAGAAAGTTGAGAAATGTAATAATCTTCAAGAAATTTATTATATTAATGAACGTGAAGATTATCGGCATGTAAAAGAAGGAACGATAAATAAAAAAGAATGGTTGAAAGAGTTTCATGCAGCATCTGCATATGGCATGTATTGCCCGGGAGATCAAAGACCGTTTATTAGGCAATACGTAAAAATTCCTGATAGAGTAATAATAAAAGGTAGAAAATTAAAATCACATATCAAGGATTTGCTGATAAAAGAAGAGTGGAATATTGCAATAAGGGAAAAAAATGAAAAATTATTATGGGAAATAGATGGGGAATCTAAAACATTTGTTGTTTTACCTAATACTATAAGATATTGGGCAGCAGATCCGTTTATGATATCTGTTGGGGAAAAAGATTATTTGTTTTTTGAAATGTTTGATCGATTAAAAAGTAAGGGACTTATCGGATATCGAGAAATAAATAATAATAAAATAGGAAAAATGAAAATAGCATACGAAGCAAAGCGACATTTATCCTTTCCGTTTATTTTTAAACATAATGATGAATATTATATGATGCCAGAATATTCTGAGGGAAAAGAATTGTTTTTATTAAAAGCAACGCATTTTCCGGATGAGTGGGAAAAAATTGAAAGTTGGATGAATGGGAAACGTCTTGTGGATTCTGCATTATTAAATTATGGAGGAAATCATTATTTATTAACCCAAGAGCTTAAAAGCGGATATTCTTCTGCTGAACTTTCGGTATTCACACAAAGAGATGGAGAATGGGTTTCTCATAAAAAAAATCCGGTAGTAAAAAGCTTTGCTAATTCTAGATTAGCCGGTAAAACATTTTTAGAAAAGAATCAATTAATTCGTGTTTCACAGGATTGTCAGGATGGATATGGAACAAAATTACATTTTAATACTATTTTGAAATTGAGTGAAGATGAGTATGAAGAGGAAATGTTCCGTACAATAAGTGTGGATGATATTATGATGGATTCAAAGGAAAGTTTCTGTGGAATACATACATATAATTTTGATGAGCATTATGAAGTTGTTGATTTGAAAAATCCGGACAGGATAAGAATTGGAAACATCTTAAATATTATGTGGAAAATTATTAGTAGATTAAAAAAGTAGGATTAAAATTATGACTCAAAGAAAAACTATAGAAATTTTAGATGTGACGAAATTTGTGTTGGCAATTATGGTTGTAGGAATACATACATTGGGAAAATATGGAATTTATCCATTGTTTAGAATTGCTGTACCGTTATTTTTTATGATTAGTAGTTATTTATTTTTTTCTAATTCAGAAAAACGAGGGAATATTGGATTTCTTAAAAAATTTTGCATAAGAAATCTAAAACTTTATTGTTTTTGGTTTATTGTTTTAATGCCTGTTTTTCTCCCGCTTGGGGGGTATTTAACCGGTAATTTATTATTTAATGTTTTTAAACTTATCATTAAAGTATTTTTTGGATCAACATTTACTGCATCGTGGTATATATCTGCATTAGTGATAGGAATGTGTTTTGTTTTTGCTTGTGATAAATTTAAAATAGATTATAGAATAGTTTTAGGATTTACATTTTTGATATATGTAATTTGTTGCCTTAATAGTAATTATCGAAATTTAATGGCCGATGATTCAATTATTGTTATGATTAATAGGATATATCCGGGAACAATATATAATGGATTTTTGGCTGGACTATTTTGGATTTCTTTAGGTTATGTGTTTGCATGTAAAGGAAAGATATGTAATAGGAAAAAAAGTAAGATTGGTTTAATTGTTTCAATTTTACTTTTAGAGGGGGAGTATTTTATAGTTACAAAATATCATTTGACAGTTGATAATGATTGCTATTTTATGCTTGTGCCTGTATGCTGTTTTATATTTGATAATTTAATAAAGTGTAATTGGAAAAGCAAAAAGATTAAAGTGAAGTTGTTAAGAAAATATAGCACAATAATATATTGTGTTCATGGATCTGTTGCAGTACTTATAGAAAATTACTGGATAATAGAAACAAATCTTTTGTGTTGCATTTTGAAATTTGTGATAGTACTAATTATAAGTATATGTATTGCGTATGCGATATGCACTTTAGAAAAGAAAAAAGTTTTTAATTGTTTGCATTATGCATATTGAGGAGTGAAAAGATATAAGACAAAATGCCGGAGTAAATATGTAAAAGAAATTGCATGTATAATAGTGGCTTTTCTACATATTTCTGTTTGCATTACAGTTTCCAAATGTCAAAGATAATCCAATCATTTCTTTAATGGTAACAATTTTCATTTCAATTATTTTTGATTCAGTGAAAAATAGAAAAAGGAAGGTCATTGCATAAAAAATGAGAGAAAAATGGATTGATAATATTAAATTCATAGCAGCGGTGGGGGTATTCCTCTGCCATTATACAGAGAGCTTTGCAGTGCCGGGAGCAGGCATACCAAGATGGTTGCAATGTGCCAATGAATTTCCGTTGGGAATGGTTATCAATGGAGAATTTTGGGTATGTGTATTTGCAATTTTGAGTGGATATTTACTTAATAAGAAAAATATAAAAAATGGTACAGATTTGATAAAAATATGTATAAACAGATATTTTAGATTTGTAATTCCGTTTTTCTTTGCTAATTTTTTTGTGTATCTTTTATATAGCTTTGCTGGATTTTCCGCACAAAAATGCGGTATGATTATAAATAATGAATGGTTATTGAATCAGTATACAAATCCGATTGGATTTATTAGCGTTGTGAAGAATAGTTTTATGCTAGGAAGCGAGCTGAATAATAATTTTTGGATAATTAAACATATGTTGTTTGGCTCTTTGCTAATTTACATTTCAAATTATATATGTTATAAGTTTCATAATCAAAAAATAAAAATTATTGTGGCAATAGGGTTGCTGCTATTTCCATGCACATTTTTTATAGGTGCGACATATACAGGAAGTTTATTAGCAGAAATATCAAAGAAACTTAAATTTGTACAGCAAAAGGGGAAAATTACGATAACGTTCTTTGTGGTAATGCTTGGGTTAATGTCGGGAATACAAAATGTTATTGCGGAACTTTTGAAAATACGATGGTTACATATAAATCAATATTGGGAAATATTTTATGCAATGGGTATGTTAGTTTGCATTAGTTTAGAAAATCAGTTATTAAAAAAGATTGAAAATTGGCATATAGATAAATTTTCAAATCAATCTATGACAATATACTTATTACATTGGCCAATTATCTGTTCTTTTAGTACTTGGTGTTTTGTTGAGGTGATGGGAAAATTTAACAATTTTTCCGTATGTTATTGGAGTACATTAGGCGCTACAATTATTGTTTTAGGAATTACGGTGTATTGTTATGACAAAGTGTTTGGACGGATTAGTAATACATTTTTAAGAAAAGTTACTTTTCGGTAAATGTGAAGGTGATAAAGTATGAGATTAATTATTGTTGGTGCGGGGGGCCATGGACAAGCTGTCCGTGAAGTTGCTAGTGCATTACGAAAATATGTTACTGCAGAGGGAAATGAAAACATACTATTTTTAGATGACAGGTATAGAAATGCTGTCAATAAAGAACAGAGATATGGAACAGTGATTTATAAAATAGCAGGTATGTGTAATGAATACCGGACATATATAAATCCGGATACAGAATTTTATCCAGCTTTTGGAGATAATAAGAGAAGATTAGAATGGAAAGAAAAAATTGTACAAGCAGGTGGCGAACTGGCAACGATTATTCATCCCACAGCATATATTGCAAAAAGTGCAGTTATTAAGTCGGGTACAGTTGTTTTCCCTAAGGCAATAATTAATACGGGCTGTATAATTGGAAATGCATGTATCATTAATATGGGAGCGATTGTAGATCATGGATGCGTTTTAAATGATGCATGTCATATTAATTCGGGTGCTATAGTTATGGCAGAAAATGATGTGCCAAAATGTACTAAAGTTGATAGTGGTGAAGTGGTTGAAGTCCGAAAATGGAGAAACATGAAAACTATTGGAGGTTGAGAAGTATTTGATTAATGATATCAATAAGTTTTTTTTGACGTATGTAAGAGAATTTTATATATTACCGATAAGTAAAGTGTTAGGCATAATGGCAGTTTTGATTATGATATGGATAATTCTACGAGCGCTAAGGAAAAGTAAATGTAGTATATGGAAATATTTTAATATTGTATTACATGTTTTATCTGTATTATTTATTATAAAAATGACTTTATTAGGAAGAAAAGTGGAGATAAGAGAATTAGAATTAATACCATTTTATACATTAACAACAATTCCATACAATAATGAAGCAATTAGAACATTACTGATGAATATAATATTGTTTTTACCGTTTGGTTTGACTGCTCCATATATGATAGGTGAAAAAATAAAGAATGAATATCTAAAATGGGGAATATGTATATTAAGTGCTGGTGTGTTAAGTATATTAATTGAAAGTTTACAGTATTGTTTGGGGTTAGGGATAGCTGAAATAGATGATGTGATTTGTAATACGTTAGGTGGGGGATTAGGCGTGCTTGCGGATGTTGTAGGATTTTGGTTAAATGGTCGGCTACGAAAACAAAGAATATAAGATTTTCAAATTTCTTCCTTTGATGGTGTCGTCGGTTTTAAAATATGATATGAATTGGATTGAAATGAAAATAATATTATCTTATAAGAAC
>UMCO01089124.1_pt1 | contig 16923 bp, 8 predicted proteins | sample 1964251 | NCBI WGS metagenome assembly UMCO01 (sample SAMEA4835970, study PRJEB28245) | human gut metagenome | biome: gut microbiome; material: fecal sample | place: Denmark | collected 2008
AGAGGTAATGGGAAGAAGCACCTTCTTTGCACCGCTATCGAGGCAGACCTGAAGGGCATTTGCAAGCTCGTCCACCTTGAGCATGGTTCCGGCAATGCTGATCTCGCCCAGCACCGCCAGACTGCTGAGGGTCGGTTTCCCAAGCGCAATCGAGCAGAGTGCAATCAGCGTGGGAAGCGCAAGTTTCTCGGTCATGCCGATGCCCTGCAAATCCTGATAGTTGATGATATAGTCCTTTGTTGTTGTGCTAATCGTGCCGCTGATGCGGTTGCCGTTCGCTTTCAGATAGTTGAATGCGGTATTTGCCGCTTCCTTGCACTTTCCGTCAGAGTTCAGTCCTGTCCGCTCAAACTTGCCGTTGCCGGGAAGCATCTGCGATTCCAGGCGGAAGACGCCGATCATACCGCTCTTTCCCTGTGAAACCGTATAGACCTGACCGGGATTGCACATTCCTTCGGGGATGAGTTTTCCGCCGCCCTGTTCCGGGACAGACACGAAATGTTCCTCAAAGGTATCGTTGTCAATGTACGAAAAATTGACGTCATAGAACTCCATACCGCCCAGCTTTTTGAGCTGTTCCTTGACGCGGCGGCGCATTTCGAGCGCAAACTTGAGGATTTCTTCAAGCTGTTCTTTCGTGAACTCCCCGTCCGGATAGAGCAACTTGATCATTCCGCCGACCATCTTGCGGACGGCAATGGTATCGCGCTGATTAAGGTTTTTGCCGAGGCGGAAATACTTGTCCAGCGCATCGCCGTACTGCTCCTTGCGAAGCTCACGGATGAACTCTGCCAGATAGTCGGTGATGAATCCGTAGTCATTGGTGAAATGTTCGGGGCGGAACTTCGGTATCTCCCAGCCGGGGATGTAGCAGTGCATACGGTCGAGAAATGCCGTGTCCGTTCCCATTTCGGGAGGGAATGGGTCAAAGAGACTGGACGTTTTCAGCAGCACATCCACGCTCTGATTGATGTTGCCGACGAAGACCATAGAAGCGGTTGCGGCTTTTTCTTCCTTGCCACGGGCAAAGGAGCCGGACGCCATATAGTCCTTCATGATCTGGATGCCGTCTTTGTCCTTAAAGTTGATACCGGCAACCTCGTCAAACGCTACGCAGTCCCACAAGCCAACCAAGCCCACGGTTTTTCTGCCCATGTTGTAAAACAGGTTCGCGACGGTGGTCTGACCGCCGGAAACAAGGATGCTGTTCGGGGAGATTTCCTTGTAGATATGGGATTTACCAGTGCTTCGCGGACCTAACTCACAGAGGTTGAAGTTGTTCTCGACAAGCGGCAGCATACGGGCAAGCAGAAGCCAGCGTTCGCGGTCATTCAGCTTATCCGGCTCCATACCAATAGAGCGTAGAAGAATCTTGATCCATTCTTCTTGCGTAAACGCTTTTCGCCCCTGCTTCAATTCCTCAATATCCACATGAGGCATCTGAATAGGCGTGAGCTTGTGAATGAGAATTGGGGATCTGCGTTTATCCTCTTCCACATATTCATATTCAAGCTGGACAATGCACCAGATACCGCCGCAGAGAAGCCGATCATACTTAGTTGGGTAATCCTCAGAGATAGGAATTGCTTTGATTCCGAGATTGGAAAACTCCGCCTCATAGCTGTCCGTCTTAATGTTGAGATTAACCGTGATCTTGTCAATCACGGTATAGCTGCCTCGCTGACGGAGGACAGAAAGGATCTTCTGCGCCTCGTCGGGGCGGACGTAGTTTTCAGCCAGAATCCGCTTGACGTTTGCAACGCCGGTTTCAATGACATCCTCGTCATCGGAACTGCAATACTGTCCAAGAAGAAACTCAAGGACATAAACGGGGACATTTGCCCCTTCCTTGATTTTCTTTGTAAGGTCTTTGCGGACAATCCTGCCGTCGAATACCTTGCGCAGTTTGCTGTCGATTACAGCGTTTGCATCCTCTGTTGATACCGTTTCAATATACTCGCTCATTTTCTGTTTCTCCCTCACAGGTCAAATCCGAAGTCATCCGCAAAGGCAATGTCAATATGGAACTCAGCCTCTTCCGGGACATCTGTATCATTGGCGATAACAAGGCGGTAAATTTTGTTTTTGTCATAGGCACCGGCTTTCAAATTGAGGCGCACACGGAAGACGCGCTCGGAAGCATTTGTGCTTGTGCGGTCTGCAATGACAGTCTGACGGTCACTGATGACCACGCCCTCATCATCCGTCATATAGATGTAGTAGGTGCAGGGCTGAATCTTTTCTCCGACCGGCTGACGCTGGTAGAAATCCAGAGAGAATAGCAGGTTGGACACCTTGCGGCTTTCGCTCAACAGCTTCAATTCTGCGTTGGAAACCTCCACATACTTCTTGCTTGTGGAGCGGAGATTCTTGAAACTAATAACAGGCACAACAAGCTCCTGCAAGCTGATACCGCCGTGGACATAGTTCTCACCGCCACCAGAAACCCGTATGCGTGTGGAATCAAAAGGCGTGTAGCCCTTGATCGGCGTACCGCCGATCTCACCATCAAGCTGAACCGGCACAAGGTACTTTGCTGCTGCGGAGGGTTCTGCCAGCACATACCGCCGTCCAATTTCATAGACCTTGCCGCTGATCGCATCCTTGCCCAGTTTATCGCCTTCGGTCAAAGGACTGTATGTGTAGAGGAAACCGTGATCTGCGGTGATGAAAATGTCTGTACCCTGCATATCGTTGATGACAATACGAAGAATGTTGGAAATCTCCTGCATAGCGTCTTCGCAAGCCTCAAACACCTTTTTCTCGGTTGGAGCTTTGTCACCAATGGCATCAATCGTGTTGTGGTAGATATACACAACTTCTTTGCCGCTCACAAGCTCACGGCGCTCGGCACGTTTCATGTTCAGAACGTCCGTGTATTGGACTGCCACACTGTTCATGTTCGCAGCACGGAGAACCTTGCCGCGCTCATCAGTAGAACGGGTGGGCATTTCGTCCACGAGAACATCCATGTTGTCATTGACAGACAACTTTCGCCCCGGAAGAAGAGTCGCCATACCAAACTTTGTGATTGAGGGAAAAACTGCTTGAACAGCATCGAGCTTCGCTGTTCCCTTGGTCGTCCGGGTGATGGTATCGCATAGCTCCGCAGCAACTTCATATCTCAGAGCGTCGGATATGATCACGAAGGCGCGGGAGTTTTTCCCCGCAAGCGGCTTAACATAGTGAGAGTAGAAGTCTCTTTGCTTGCCGATCTCGGACACATAACCCAATGCGGCAAGGTTGTCAGAAATTGCTTTTGTCCAGCAGCCGGTCAGCTCCTTGAGGAACCAGTTCTGATACAGCCCCTCAACATAATCTGCCGCGTGTTTCAGCTTGTCTTCCAGAAGCACATTGCTGTTCTTGAGAGTGCAGCCGAAGGCATAGTGGAAGTGCCGATAGAAGCTATCCATCTCATACGCCTTCTCTGCATAGAGCTTCCAGATTGCTTTCGGTTCTACGATATGGAAGCCTGCTGCATTCTCCTGATAAAAATTCTGCATCTTTGCAACATAGTAGAGGCAGTCATAATAGTTCTCGAACCGCTCAATCCATCCGGAGGTACGGCGATTTTCCGCAGTTTTCAGCATCAGCTCGGTCTTTACCACATGATCTGCGATTTCAGAGAAGAAACGGCTCAGAATAACCTCGTGAATGGACGGGAAAATGTCTGCTGTCAGCAGCGTTTCAATATCCTGCTTTTCAAATCGGGAAGCAAGATGCAATTCCTGTTCCACACTGCGGCACAGCTCCCAAAGTGCATCGTTGTCCTCGCGGTTGCGCCATTCGTGGACGATGCTGTAACAATACGCCTTATTAGAATCGGAGATGAAGCGTTCCAAGCCTTTGAGAACGCTGGGATTCATTGTTTGCGCAAGGGCAGTCAGCAGCACATGAGCGGAGAACAGGTCAAGCGTTTTTCCGTCCTCATGGATATAGCCCGTGTACTTGCGGACAAGCTGCCAGAAGGCGTCAATGTTACCGAACTTCTTGATATTGCCGAGGACGGCATTGTTTTCCTCATCCTGTCCTGCAGAAAGGACAGCAATAAATACATCCTGCGCAGAGCCGCCGTTTAGTCCTGCCAGCACAGCCATAATGTCAATATGAAGCTGCAACGGTGTATGGTATTCTCGCCCAATTCTTTTCAGCCTTTCAATCCGCTCTTTGCTGTCAAAGAATTTTGCGTACAGTTTTACTGTCTTGCGCATAGCCGGACTCGCCTCAATATTCAGCTCATTCATGCGCGTGGAGATGAGGTCGGAACGGTATTCTTCACTGAATTTTTCAATATCCAGCAGCCAATTATCCTTTGGGTCAGCATAAGAGAAGGGATTATAAATCAGGTAATTGCCTGTTAGATCATCGTGCAGAAGCAACTTCTTGACAGCAAAGTTGTTCGTGCCGGTGAGCTTGATGACTGTCACATCAGGGATAGAAAGCTCATCAAGCATGGACTCGAACTCCCGATCCTCGTCCTGCCAGAAGATGATCCGCCTTTGATAGAACTCAGGCAGAGGGGCGGCAAAACGCTCTCTGAGTGTAAATTGGATGGATTCCGTGGACATAGTTCAACCTCTTTCCCTGATGCCATCTATCGCGCGATTGCATTCAGCAATAATATAATTGGGAATTGTATTATAACGCACCGGGTTAAGCTGGAACAGATAATCATTCTCTATATGGTACGTTTCGTTTATAAATTTTCTCATGATGTGATCTTCGTCAGTCGCTCCGAAAATCATTCTATATATTTGCAATTTTTCATAGTTGCTCTGTGCTGCATCATAGATAGAAACAAGATTGGTGTTATCACAGACAAAAGTACATAACTGCTGATAATCAAAATTGTCAATATCGGATGCGATCCTCATTGTAGCATCTGATATTTGGGCAGCACTCATTTCATTTTCTCCAATCATCGGAGTTTGCCTTTTGTGCAATAAGTTTGATAACAGATGCCATGCCTCAGTATGACCTTCTGTTATCTCAATGAGCCGCCGCAGATAAATAGCCTTGCTTATTTCGTTCATCGGGCTTTCGATGTTACTCTTTGCAATTTGAATGGATGATTGAATATCTTCTTTTCTGATAGAAAGTTCACTCAAAACTCCCTCATTGTTTTCAAGGAACGCCGCGGTAGGTGTCCCTTCAAAGAAGTTGGGGTGGTTGTATATGGAATCAATAACGGGTTCCAAGTCATGAGTTAAGAGAAGAACCGTTTTTCCCCTCAGACTATTGCCTCTGATGAATAGCATATCGAGGATGGCGAATTTTTTGTTCTGATCAAAAGATGAAATGGGATCATCAAGAACAAACAAATTTGCCTGATTATATAGTGCTTGATACATGAAAAGCACAAGAGCAAAGGCATTTCGTTCTCCGTAGCTTAAATGTGATTTAACTCCCGAAACGGTTGTATCATTGCCGAAACATAACCGTAGCTTATACGAATGATCCGCAGATTCTTCAATGGAAACCGTATAGGAATACCCTGCGTTTTTAAGAAATGCGTTTATCTCAACTTGGTATTTATCGATTGTTCGCCTGATTTCGTTCTTCTGACGATTTATTGCACCTTGTAATTGTCCAACAACGGTAAGAAGATTGTCGATCGCACTGTTGATAATCGTAACCTTATCAACGGTGAATTGCGTGTTCAAATGGGGGATATATGTTAAGTCGATTTTCTTGTCTTCGATTTCAGCGTTGATTCTGTCCACATCTTTTAGCGAGTCAAATCCAAGTCGCTTGAGAGACTGTAACTTTCTTAAAACGGTTTCAACATCTTGCTTTATCTGAACAAGATATGCCTTCTGCTCGGCAGACAAACCGGTAACGCTCATTGTAATACGGCGAACATTTTCGTTTGTTTCTTCTGAGAAGTAGTGACCTAACTTCTCAAACAGAGCCAAAATCTTTGAAAGATGCTCTATGGTTTTTGCGTCATATTCGGTTTTGACTTGTTCTATTTTCTCTCTTTGAGGCTCTATATCTCTGGCACAGAAGGGACATTTTGAGCTTAACTGCAAAAAATCTCTTCCAGTTGCTTGCCATTTAAGCCATGATGAGTTTTTCTCGGACTGCAAATAGTCACTATATTCCTCTAATCCAGTCGGAATATTTCTGATGAGATTGCCTTTGCTCAAGCCTTTTGCAAGTGCGCCGCTTGCAGAAATGCCAGTTCGAGCATTATTGCCGAAGCAAGTGACAAATTCATTAAGATCGGAGATAAGAGTCTCAAGTTCTGGCGTATCATCAAACATGGTGCGAATAGATGAAATAAGCTCGTTAATCTCGTCGGTAAGTTCATCGTAACGTGGGGTTTTAACAAAGATTTCAAAGCTGTTTTTGACCAATTCATCCTCCATGAAAACATACTGATTGACGTATTCTTCGTTAAACACAGCGATGCGAATATCATCGGTCAGTCCCTCTACACGAGGAAGGAGAGTATCATCGGCTACCCCAATATGGGCATACGGAGTAAGCTTCTTCAAGCCATTCTCATCATGATTGGCGGCATATTCGATGGCTTTTGCAATAGTTGATTTTCCCGTCCCGTTGATCGCATACTTTATATTCAAGCGGTTTTCTGAAATAGCAACAGTTCCGTGCGCAATGTTGTTGCAATTTGTAATGCTAATATTCACGATGATACCCTCCTTAATTTTTACTTTATCTTCGCCAGCACATCGGCAAACAACTCGTAGTTGTGCTTCACGCCGTCATCGAGGTCGATCTGGATGTTTTGATCGGCAAGATGATGGATTTTCTCTTCGTACTTCTGAATCTCAAGAGCCTGTTCTTGGAGCTTCTTCTGCTGCTTGGTCAGCTTCACGCGCTCCGCAGCTCCGGCGTGTTCGATGGCGTCCGCGAGATGGGTGAGCTGGGTACGATAACGCTCCTGCTGCTCATGAACGTAGTCGGTGCGCATCCGGGCAAGAAGGTCACTCTGGTAGCGGTGCATATAGATCAGAGCCTTGAAGCCGTTCTTCTTGCCGCTGTCGAAGAGCCAGTAGATCGGACGCTTCTGATAGGTTTTCAGATGGTCGGCATAGAAGTCATTCAGGAAGTAGCTGCGGATCACCTCGCGGGGCGTACCCTTGCCGCCGAGCGCGTCAGCGATGAACTTGAGGTTTTCTTCCAGCGTCTCTTTGCCGTAGACGGTCTCTACCCACTTCACAAACCGTCCGGTGATGTCATCGTCGAAGTAGTCATCATCGCAGATGGGGATTATATTGTCCGTGTCAATCGGGAAAGACTTGTAGTTATCCTGATTGACCTCGTGATAGTAGGAACCGTAGGAGACAGAGCCATCCGCATTTTGCTTTGCGAACTTCTCAAGCTCAGGATCATCGCCGTCAAGTGTCTTTGTGGTTTGCTCGATCTTGCTGTACCCGGCAAAAACCAGACCGGGCTTGTCCAGCGAATATCGCCCGAACATACATCCTACTGCATAGGAAACGAGAGAGCGAATGTCACGTCCAAGATCAGCCTTGCGGACGGTGACATCCTTGTCTTCAACTTCGGGAGTCAATTCATCCTGCAAACTGTAGATGTCGATGAAGATACGATTAAGCTCTTCCTCGTTTTCTTTGAGCTTTGAAAATCTCAGGTAGCACTCATTACTCCAATTTGTGAATGCCTCACTGATGAAATTCATATCTTTGATATGAAACATTGCATCCTTTGCCACTTCTTCCGGCGAAAAAGACTTACATCGAACAAGTGGATGCGTCATGAAATCCCAGGAGGTTTCATACATATCCCACTCGGATTTCGAGAGAGCAATGTTTTCTTTTACAAGAGTGTTTATAGTATCTTTGAATGATTCGTTATAGGCTATTGGAATCTTTTTAATGTAGCCACAGTTGAAGTCAAGTGTAGGTGAGATAATGGCAAGAATAGCATCCGCGTACTTTGAGTTCATCAAACCGCATAGATAGTAATACTTGCTTTCATCTGCAAAAACAGCTTGTCCCTTGTCTGCAAAAATAAATCCTTCATTGTATGCACGAACAGCATATTTCTTTGCGATTGCAGACCATGTAAGTCCTTTTTTGAAATAATACGGGATATTCTTTACGGTTCTGGTGTAACTAACATACTTGGAGGCTACAAATGCTTTGACTTCCGATCCGTCGTTGTGCCAATTCACAACATACTCATTATTTCCGTACCATTTTCGCGGTTCTCCGCCTTTGTTGTATGGATACCATTTTTGAGGAAGTGCTTCGCTTTCTTTTGTAGAAGAGCAGTTAAAGCCAATGTTATTTAGTTCAACTTCATGCCAAAAACGCATGAATCTATCGTTATCACAAGTAGTTAAGCCTTGTCTTGGCTCTGCAATATCTCCAAGCGGTGTGTAAGATACAAATGTATCGAATAGCTTTGGACTTACCCAATATGAAACAGCAGCCCCCGGAATAAATGCAAAATCCTTCTGGTTTGCGACATAGGAGCATTTTTCATTCCTATGCAATACAGCAAGTTCTTTTTCTTCGGATGTTTCTAACTCAGTAACTCGGTAGTATTTGCCATAGTAATCGGAAATCGGTGTTTTTCTGAGAACAAAGGCTACTGTGCCAAATCCTGCATCAAAGGCGTTTTCTCCAAGATGTACCATGCTTTCTATCGTTGTGCAATCAAGGAGCTTCATTCGCATCTTCTCGAAACTCGATAGAGACAACCAGCTTTCAGCCGTAACAAGAGAAGATTTTCCTCTCTTGTTAGTCATAGCGATTGCCTTTTCAATGAATACAGAGAAAAAGTCGTTTTAGCTATCAGGATAATACTTTTGCACATAGTCAAGAGTTTTTGCCCCTATGCTTCTTAGACCAAGATATGGAGGATTGGTAACAACCACATCATATTCTTGTGCCATAACCTCCGCTACTTGAATCACAGGAAGATAGCTACTCAAGACAACTTCGCGGAAAATGCTAATGTCATCACGAACTTCGTCAATCCTTGCATAAAGAGCAGCAAAGTCCACATGAGACATGTTCAGGATAGAGCCGTATTCCTTCGCATCACGCAGCTCGTCCACCAAAGTTCCGAAGTCCTTTATCAGTTTCGGATCATTATTGGTGAAGTAATCAATGGTGCTGCGATCCAGACCGTTGCTTTCAACAATCGCGTAAACATGAGGCTGGATGCCACGAGAGAAGATGCGGCGGTCATACTGACGCGCCTTCATCATAACAGCAAAGTAGGCAAGCTGCGCAGCGCGATCATCAATATCCAGACCATAAAGGTTATTCTCAAGAATACTCTGTGCAGCATCGCGTTCACTGATACCGCACTTCTTATAAATCTGCACCAGAACATCAAATGCATACACAAGGATATGACCGCTGCCCATACAAGGGTCAATCACTTTGATCTCTTGGGGAGAGATATTACGGTACTCAACGCGAATCGCTGCGAGTTGTTTCTGAACATCTGCTTTTTGTTCTGCTTCATCAAGGAAATACTTCCAATCAGCTTTTAACTCATCGTCGGGATGCCCTTCAATCCACAGTTTCCCTAAGCTGTTCTCTACCATGTAACGAACAATCCAATCAGGCGTGAATATTTGTGTCTTTTCGGGCAAATTATCTCCTGTGATTTTTTGACCATTCTTAACATCAGTGTCGGCTTTTGCTTTTAGTTCTGTGTTGTAATACTGATACAGCCAACCGATGATCTGCACCTGATCCGTCCAGTCCTCTTCGGGAATATCCGCGACCATGTGACCGAGAACGCTGTCTTGTTTCAGAATGTTGTTCGGCAGCAAAAGCTCGGTATAGCCGCCCATTTTTTCAAACATACGGGGAAGAGGATCGTTCAGGGCGTTGCACTGCGTCAGAAGCAGATAGCGATAGAGACCTTCCGTGTCGTTGCTCTCGATATACTCCGCAACCTTTTCACGGTTCAGCCCCGGAAGGTCAAGGTGCAGGACATCGCTCAGAATCTCCGGCTTGAACGCGCCGGTACTGTCGGAAAAGACACGAATGTGGGAGGGCAGATAGTTGTTGACCTCCATAAAGCGCAGGGCAATAAAACGGTTGAACCAAGTGTAGGCAACCTCTTCCATAACCTGTGTATAGCCTTTTGAGCGGATCTGATCGACAAGCTCCTTGCGCTGCTTCTGCTCATCGCCAGTCAGTGCGCGTCCGCCCACCGTCACGGCGTTTGCCTCGCCGCAGCCTTCCTTCGTGATTCCATACTGATAAGCTCTCTGCGACACCTGAGCGATCAGCTCGTTCCGCGCCCAGATTGCAAATCTTTGTATTGCACCTTTATTCATGCTCGTTATCTCCTAACTATGCGTGTATTACGCTTTCTCTTGCCCCAGTTCATCAAACATCGCCTTAACAGAGGGAGCGTTCTTTGTCAACTTCTTGATGCTAAGGTCTTCCGCTTTGTTGTTTGCAAGACGAAGATTGTTTTCAGAAGAAAGAAGTGCTGCCTTTGTCTTCTGCAAGTGGTCGATTGTTTTGTCAATCTCATCAATCGCCGTTGAAAACTTCTCGCTTGCCAGCCGATAGTTTCGGGCAAAGCCTTCCTTAAAGGCGTTCATGTTTTCCTCGAAGTTGCGGATGTCAACCTGCTGGTTGCGAACAATTTGAAGCTCCTGTCTGTATTGCAAGGAGTTTTTTGCCGCATTCCGCAGCAGTGTAATCATCGGAATGAAGAACTGCGGACGGATAACATACATCTTCGGGTACTTATAAGACACATCCACAATGCCATTGTTATATAGCTCATTGTCGATCTCAAGAAGAGAGACAAGGATTGCGTACTCGCAGCCCTTTTCGTTTCGGTCCTTATCCAACTCTTTGAAAAAGTCCTCATTCTTGTGCTTGGTGGCGGTTTCATCAGCCTCGTTCTTCATTTCAAACATAATGGAGATGAACTCCGTACCATCTTCTCCGCACTCACGGTAAATGAAGTCACCTTTGCTGCCGGTTTTGGCGTCGTTGTCTTTCTCAAAATAGGCGTTTGGAAAAGCCGTCATTCGGATCGCATTGAATTGTGTCAGGCAGTGCTGCTCCAAACTCTCACCGATCATCTTTGTTGATTGCCGTGCTTTGAAGTCTTTGTAATACTCAATCTGTTCGTCTTTCAGCTTGAGCTTTTCTTCATACTGCTCTTGAAGGGACTTCTCGCTCAAGCGGCTCTCAGTTGCCTTGTTCTTTAGTTCGCCCTTGAGGTCGGCAATCTCAGTTGCCTTTTGAGATAATTCCGCATTCTTCTGTTCAATCGCCTCTGCAACAGCAAGTTTCTTTGCCGTTTCACTGGCGTCAAGTTTGGCTTGCAGCTCTGCTATTTTTTGATCCTTCTCAGAAATCTCAGCATCTTTCTGGGTGATACTCGCAGTATGCTCTTTTTCCTCCTGCAAGCGAATTATCTCAAGCTCCTGTTCGCGTTGAGCATCCAACTCTTTTTTGCGACGATCAAGCTCTTTCTCGAACTCTCTATCACGCACCTGCTGTGCAATCTGGTCGTAGCCGCTTTCATCGACTTGAAATACTTCACCGCATTTGGGGCATCTATTTTCCTGCATACCATTCTGTCCCTTCTATAATGTTATCAGTTAATCTGCACACCGTCGCAGCCTTCCAATGTTTTCATCAGCTTCTCGCGGATTCCATCGACGTACCGGTCAATGTCCTCCTTAGATTGCAGACGCTTGACAGAGCAGAGGTCATACCGGCGAAGTGTTGTGATTTTTGGCATTTTCGGGGCGGGCTGTGCTGCTCCTGTGCCTCCCTGTGTCGTTGCTTCCTGATGGGAAGCGGACATTACCTCCATGCGTCGGCAGATATTATCCTTGTATGTGAGAAGCTGGGTGATCATAGCGTCCAGCTCGGTGAGAGAGAAAGCGTTCTTCGCCGCCTCTCGCTTGCCGACAAAGTAGTCATCTGCCTGACGCAGCAGAACTCCTGCATCCCGCGCTTCGGTTGCAAGCTGATGAACGTCCTGCATACACTGACGGATATTCTCGGCAACCTCATCCTTCTTCAAATCCAGCAGACCGGAGTATGCCGCCTTAACCTTCTGAATCAGTTCCGGCAGCTCACCAATGCGGTCATAGGGCTTCGGTTGTGCAAGAATGGTCGCAATGGTATGGAAGACATCCAACACATCCGCGTCAGAAGCAAAGTAGTCACGTTCCTTATTCACGCGGTCCATCTGACGCCGTGCCTCATCATACACACTCCGCTGCGACTTGAAGAAGAACTCCACCCCCTCCATGTCCTCGGAGCAATCCAGAAGGTCTTCCTGACGCTGCACCATGCGGGTAAGCAGCGCAACGTTGTCCCTGCGCTGGCTCAGAACATCATTCATAAGGTCGCGGGCTTTTGTGACAACTTCCTTTTCCGGGTAACGGAACTCAGAATAGGCATTATCAAGAAGCTCCTGATAATGCTCCTGTTTTTGAGTAAAGGTGTCCAGCACAAAACGGATCAGTCCGTCCTCGTCGGAAGGAATGTCCATCGCGCCAAGATAGTCCCGGAGGAAGGCAATGCTCTTGCGCATAAGGTCTTCGGAAGGGGCAATCCTGCGGGTAACGACGGCTTTGTCAATCTCGGATTTTTTTCGCAGATAATCAACCAGTCTGCGCTCGTCCTTGCCAACCAAAGCGCCGCCGTATTTGATGGATATTTTCTGCTGAGAAATCAAACGAGCAATCAGCGCAGCAATATCAATTTCACGCCAGCCGTAGGGAATCGCCTGATACCGGCGTTGCACATCGCCCATCGAGGTACTGAGCATCTTCTGATTTTGAAGCTCAAGCCACTGGCTGATCTCGTTCAGCGCATCCTCGTTGTTTGCGCCCTGACCGGTGAAGGCAATCTGCCCGTCATCCGTTCCATTCAGGATGGAAAGAATGTCTGCGTCGCTCTCTACGAACCGGTTGACCATGTTGAGCTTGGAATAGACGCTCTCAACCAGACCGTTCATCGCGGCGTCCAGCTTGTCTTTCGCGTTGCCAGTCTTGATGTCCATGACCTCGCCGTGGACAATGACCTTTGCACCGACGATAGCTTTTTCAATATAGCTACGCGCTCTTTCTTCCAGAATACGCGCCTGTTGCTGCCGCTTGCGGATAATGTCCTGAATGCTTTCGGGAAGCTGAGATACGTTCCGCTGCTTGACATACTTGCGGATCTTCATCGCCTGTTCCAGCTCATCAAAATACGGCGTCTCATTGGAGAGCACAACGATTGCTTCGTTGTTGACCTGAGAATCCATAATAAGCCGTTCGTTCGGCGCACCGTAGTAGTCGCTTGCCACGGTAACAATGCGAAGCCGCATTCCGCCGCAAGCAGAGCCGTTCAGGGTCTCGTCAATGTATTGGTCATAGGCGAAGTCGTACTTGCCGTACTTGAATTTCTTGGAAGGGTAGATTTCCCCGTAAACCGTCTGTGCAATGCTGGTGATAACCTGCGCACTGTCAACCGGTGTGTTCTTGATGTCAATGGCTATGTCCTGTTCCTCGTCCGTCAGGAAGGCATAGGTATCGCCATTGCGAGAAATGTAGTTCTGCGAGAGAAGCCTTTCCAGCGAGGCGGAAACCGACGCCCGCAGCGCAATCTTATCTGTGCGGATGTCATCGATCATGAGGATGGAGATATTGTCGATATTCGCCTTGATGTCCTCAATATAACGTACAAGGTAAAGGAGCTTCAGGACGCTGACATCCTGCTGCTCAAGCCCATCGTGATTGTCTGCCGCAGTCTGGCAGCGGTCGATAACCCGTCGGATGGGGCTTTCGAGGAATGTGTGAACTGTATTGTAAAAAAGATGGAATGGAACCAGAGCATTTTCATCCTTATCCTTCACATCCTGTGCTGCTTCTTGGAAGCCGGAGAGCATGGAACGCTCACCGCCGGACAGATGCTTGCCGGAATTGCCGTGCTTGCGAATCTCGGCAAGCACCTTCTGGATCACGATGAACTGATACGGCACAAAGGGGAAAGTTGCAGAAAACTCCGCACCATCCGTAAAGCCCTTGATGTCAAGAACGGGATTGTTGAAAGTATAGAGGTTTTTGAGTACGGCGTGTTCCTTGTCATAGACCATGCGAAGAAGCTGATCTGCCGCATCTGTTTTCGCCAGAACACGCTTTTTGATAACTTCATCAACGGAGGACGAGGAAAGGCTGAGGCGCGTATTGAAGCGTCCCTGAATTTTGGAAAAGTCATTGCCGGTGATATGGACAACGGAGTCAATCGCCTCCTGACTTGTCACCATGACCCAAACCTTGCCGTGGCAGCGAATGCCAATCTCTTCTACAAGAGATTGCAGATTGATCATCAAGTCACCATCGTCACCAATGTATTGACCGACTTCATCCACCATAAACAGCAGTCGGAAATCCTTGCCCTTGCCGTCTACATATTCCTGAATGTCAGCTACGAGCTGGGCGATGCTCAGTTCATTCGTTTCCTCACCATTGAACCAGTTCCGCGCCGCCTGTTCGCTCATGCCGAGCGTAGATTGCAGAACCGAAACAATGTCATCCTCAAAGAACGCAAAGGAATCGCGGGTCTCCGTCCAAGGCGCACCATTGACCTTCTCAAAGGCTTCGCGGAACTGCTGCGTCTTGCCTTGCTTTTCAATGAAGCGTTCCAGTTTGGCAATTTTCAGATCATCGCCGTAAAACCCGCAGTGATTGTAGAACATCTTTGCAAAGACGCGCAGCACTGCGGTCTTATCCTTCGTGAGAGGACCTTCGATGTCAATGTTGAAAAGGATAGACTGCGTAGGCACGGACACACTTTTAACCGCCTGAGCATACATCATCGGGTCATCAAATTTGTCTGCAAAGTAGTCAATCGCTCTTTTACCGCAGACTTTCTGATTGGAAAGCAGGTAAGAGAGGATTTTCAGGAAATGAGATTTACCACTTCCAAAGAAGCCGGAAATCCACACGCCGATTTTATCAGTCGGCTGGTCGATAGCCTTTGTGTAGTTGTCAAAGAATGTGCGGAAGTGACGGCGAAGCTCCTTGGTAATTATGTATTCGCTGAGTTCCTGTTCCAAACTCCGGTCATCATCCTGCATAACCTTGATAACGCCGTTGATGTCTCTTTCGATGTCCTTCTGGAACATATTCTGTATTTTCACGTTGCTACCTCCATTACAGCAGATTGAATGCCCGATAATAATTGCCTTCTTTGAACTCGTCGAATAGATTGAGCGTCTGTCCATTGAAGGTTCCGGGATAGAACATCACAATAGGGATGTCTTCAAAGAGATGCTGCATACTGTCAAGCATCTTATGGGAACGCATAAACGGATGAATTTTTCCAATGCCTGTCATGAAGAGAACATCCTGCCCTTTGATATGGGGCGAATAGTCCATCTTTGCAAGGAGAGCTTCCGGCGTGGCGATTTTCTGCAACTGATCCAGAAGATACTTTTTGCCTCGTTTTTCTTCTAACCCCGCAACTGATTTCAGAATACGCTTGTCCTCCAAAAGGGAGAGAAACACTTCATAAAGGTCGCACTCAATAATCCGATATGGCGTGTTCGCCTCGCTTTTCAATCTGCGGATATAATCCTGAACGATCAACTCATCCTCCGCTTTGTAGCAGAAAACATGGATACCGACCTCGTTGCTCAGACCTTTGTTTTCAAGGAAGTCCTTATTCGAGATACGTTCTTTGATCCTGTCTAATTCCTGTTTTATCATGGTCGTGTCCGCCCGTCTATCTAAAGTAATTAAATGCCGGAAGTGCATCATAATCGTTGTTTGCTTCGATACCTCGTTCAAGTTCTTCACAGAGAAAAACGGGATTCAGCGTGGTGTCTTTCAGCCCGTCCAGATACCCTGTCTCTATCAGCATCCGAACGAGAACACTTTTGATTTTGGTGATTGTCGCATCACTCCAAGCGGCAACAGAATCATCCTGTGCTTGCAGTCTGGAAAAGAACGCATTCATGTCTTTCCTTGAGAAGTTCATGTCCTGATTGCGGTATTTTTCGCCTATAACCTGAATCATAAACTCCCAGACCAGACGATTATACCTCATCACCGCGTATAGATTGATCTGCTTTGCAATATCATTTGGTGCAGAGGCAAGCTCGTGAACAAGCTGTTCGTTGCCGAGCGCGTCCAGCCGCTTATAACAGGCTCTTGCCAAACGGGAAACCTGTCTCTCTGTTGGATATTGAAAGAGGTTATCCTTCTTAATCCGCTCGATTGCCTCATCAATTTTCAAGCCGGAAACATAGTATTTTGCGGCAATTCTTATCTCGTAGAAGAGAAACTGTTCAGCAGTTAAGCTGCCGTTATAAGGGTGCGTCTGATCCATTATATTTGCTCCATTCCTAATAGCATACTGTATCATATTGCCTGTCCCATATTTAGGACTGTGTTGTGTTGTCAGGGACAAACTCCACGATGTCACCGATATTGCAGTCAAGGCAAATGCAGATTTTTCTCAGAGCTTCCATTGACACGTCTTCACCTTTTCTGAGCTTGGTCATTGTGCTTGAAGAAAGACCGGACGCCTTATGAAGATCACCCTTGCTCATTTCCTTATCGACGAGCAGTTTCCACAACTTTTTGTAGCTTGCTTTCATGACTTTCACCTCAGCAAAGTATGTAAAATAAACCTAACTTATATTATAGCACAAGAAGGTCTGCTATTCAATAGAGTTTCGTAAACTTTGGGTGAATACGACCGATTTGCACGAGACGTTCAATTTTTTCGATTTGGATGATATACAGCTAAAGGGAAAGACTGTGCCGGTCAAAAACCAGCACAGTCTTTCTGTTATTCTCTTTGATTATCTCGAATTTGCTCAGGCTCTTGGACTACACTCGGCTTGAGGAAAATATCTACATTTGCCTTCATGGTGTCGATCATCCGAGCTTCCTTTTTGAGCTTCGCACGTTCATCATAGAGCCGCTGTTGC
>UMCO01021612.1_pt1 | contig 16880 bp, 14 predicted proteins | sample 1964251 | NCBI WGS metagenome assembly UMCO01 (sample SAMEA4835970, study PRJEB28245) | human gut metagenome | biome: gut microbiome; material: fecal sample | place: Denmark | collected 2008
AAAAACAGAATACATTACCATGAATGGCAAGGATGTTTTCCAGTTTGCAGTCCGCAAGGTTCCGCAGGTGATACAGGAAGTCCTTGAGCGAAACGAGCTTTTCCTTGAGGATATCGACTGGTTTGTTCTTCATCAGGCAAACGCGCGAATCGTAGATGCGGTTGCAAGGCGACTTCGTCTGGATATTGGAAAATTTCCAATGAATCTTCAGGATTATGGAAATACGTCATCCGCGAGTATCCCGATTTTGCTGAATGAACTGAATCGAAAAGGTGTCCTGAAAAAAGGACAGAAACTGGTTCTGGCAGGATTTGGAGCAGGATTGTCCTGGGGCGCAAGCGTGCTGGAGTGGGACATCACGGAGTGATGAAGCAATTCGTAGATATCCGATATCTCAATATTAAATAGATACAGAAGAATAGAGACCATATAACATTGGAAAAAAGGGGAACAGAATTTCATCATAAAAGTGAAATCTGAAACCCAAATTATATAAATTTAATTAAAACAGAAAAAGGAGAAAACAAAAATGTTAGAAAGAATTATCGAACTTACAGCAGAAAACTTAGGAGCAGACGCAGCAACAATCACAGCAGAGACATCTTTTAAAGATGATCTTCATGCAGATTCCCTGGATCTCTTTGAGCTTGCAATGGCATTCGAGGAAGAATTTTCTGTAGAAATCCCAAGCGAGGATCTTGAGCAGATCACAACAGTTGCAGATGTAATGAACTATCTGACAGAGCATCAGGCGTAATCATCAACCTGGCTGATCGAGAGGACTTAAATTTATGAAGACAGAGATCACAGAATTATTAGGAATTGAGTATCCGGTGATTCAGGGCGGTATGGCCTGGGTTGCAGACTATCATCTGGCAGCAGCCGTATCCAATGCGGGTGGCCTTGGGCTGATCGCCGCAGGCGGTGCACCGGCAGAGTGGGTAAGAGAACAGATCCGCGAGGCAAAAAAGCTGACTGACAAACCATTTGGTGTAAACATCATGCTGATGAATCCGGAAGCAGACAAGATCGCAAAGGTAATCCTGGAAGAGGACATCAAGGTAGTGACAACAGGTGCAGGAAGTCCGGAAAAATACATGGCAGACTGGAAAGCAGCCGGAGTGAAGGTCATTCCTGTCATTGCTTCTGTAGCACTTGCAAAACGTATGGAGCGCTGCGGCGCAGATGCAGTCGTTGCTGAAGGTACAGAGGCCGGAGGACATATCGGAGAGCTTACCACAATGGTACTGGTTCCGCAGGTTGTCGATGCAGTGAATATCCCGGTGATCGCAGCGGGCGGAATTGCAGACGGCAGAGGTATGGCAGCAGCATTTATGCTGGGAGCCAGAGGAATCCAGATGGGAACTATTTTTGCAGCATCTAAGGAATCTGTGATCCATGAAAATTATAAGAACAGTATTCTTAAAGCAAAAGACATCGACAGCCGTGTAACAGGCAGAAGTACGGGACATCCGATCCGTGTTCTTCGCAATGATATGGCACGCAAATATCTGGAAATGGAAAAAGAGGGCGCACCGTTTGAGGAACTGGAAAAGATGACTCTTGGCAGTCTCAGAAGAGCAGTTCAGGATGGTGATGCTAAGAATGGCAGTCTGATGGCAGGACAGATCGCAGGCATGATCAAAGAAGAACGTTCCTGTGAGGATATTATTAAATCTACTGTATCCGATGCATGCAGACTGATGAATGGAGTAAGTGTAAATGAGTAAGATTGCTTTTATTTATCCGGGACAGGGCGCGCAGGCAGTTGGAATGGGAAAAGACTTTTATGAGAAAAGTCCTTTATCCAGGACAATATTTGACCAGGCATCTGAGGCAGTGAATCTCGACCTTAAGAAGCTTTGCTTTGAAGAAAATGATCTTCTGGACAAAACAGAATATACACAGGTTGCAATGGTGACTGCCTGTCTGGCAATGACAAGAGCGGTTGAATCCATGGGACTTCATGCAGATATGACAGCAGGTTTAAGCCTTGGCGAATATTGCGCGATCGCTGTGGCAGGCGGTATGTGTGATCTGGATGCAATCCGCACAGTGCGTTCCAGAGGAATCTTTATGGAGCATGCAGCACCGGAAGGAAGCGGCGCAATGTCCGCAGTACTCGGAATGGATGCAGCGGTGATCGAGGATGTCTTAAATGGCCGAGAGGGCGTTTCTATTGCAAACTACAACTGTCCGGGACAGATCGTTATCACCGGTGAGGCAGCTGCGGTTGCTGAGGCAGGAACTGCTTTAAAAGAAGCAGGAGCAAGAAGAGTACTTCCACTTAAGGTGAGCGGACCATTCCATTCACCGATGATGAGACCTGCAGGAGAAGAACTGGCGAAGGTTTTTGCAGGAGTCAGTATGAATCCATTAAAGGTTCCGTATGTGGCAAACATTAACGCAGAAGTGATCACAGATTGTGGAAGAATCGAAGGACTTCTGGTGGAGCAGGTCAGTGGATCTGTCCGCTGGCAGCAGAGTGTGGAAACCATGCTTCGTGAAGGTGTGGACACCTTCGTTGAGATCGGACCGGGCAAAACCCTGACAGGTTTCCTTCGTAAGATTGATAAAAATGTAAAAGCTTATCACATTGGCAGCTGGGAAGAAGCAGTTCAGGTGTGTGAGGAATTGAAATAAAAATTGATAAGACCGGATAAAGGTACATCTGGTCACAGCAGATGCCGAGAGGAGAGAAATAAGTGGCAGAGCAGAATAAAAAGAAAGTTGCTGTTGTAACAGGTGCTTCCAGAGGAATCGGAAGAGCCATTGCCCTGGAGCTTGCTTCCAGAGGTGCAGCAGTTGTAATTAATTATAACGGTTCTGAGGAACGGGCACGAGAAGTGCAGAAAGAGATTGAGGAAAAAGGCGGAGAGGCTGAGATCAGACAGTGGAATGTTGCGGATTACAAAGCCTGTGAAAGTGCCGTAAAGGACATTGTAAAAACTCATGGAAGCATTGATATTCTGGTAAACAATGCCGGAATCACCAAGGATGGTCTTCTGATGGGAATGTCCGAAGAAGATTTCGATCAGGTGATCGATGTCAATCTCAAGGGAACTTTCAACATGATGCGTTTTGTTTCCAGACAGATGCTCCGTCAGCGTTCAGGACGTATGATCAGTATGGCATCTGTTGTGGGGATCGCAGGAAATGCCGGACAGGCAAATTATGCGGCATCCAAAGCCGGGATTATTGGTATGACCAAAAGCGCGGCAAGAGAGCTTGCATCCCGAGGCATCACAGTGAACGCAGTTGCTCCGGGATTTATTGAGACAGAGATGACTGCAGTATTATCTGAAGAAGTAAGAAAAGCATCTGCTGCGCAGATTCCGCTGGGACATTTTGGAAAACCGGAAGACATCGCAAAGACAGTAGCTTTTCTGGCATCTGACGATGCAGCATACATTACCGGACAGGTAATTCAGGTTGATGGAGGAATGGTCATATGAGTAAGAGAAGAGTAGTTGTAACCGGACTTGGCGCCGTTACTCCTATTGGAAATAATGTTGAGGATTTCTGGGCAGGAATCCGCGAAGGAAAAGTCGGCATCGGACCGATCACAAAATTCGACACAACAGATTACAAAGTAAAGATCGCTGCAGAGGTTAAGGATTTTAACGCAAAAGATCATATGGATCCGAGAGCCGCAAGACGTATGGATCCATTCTGCCAGTATGCAGTGACAGCAGCAAAAGAAGCTTTTGAGGATGCTGGCCTTGATATGGAAAAAGAAGATTCTTTCCGTGTGGGCGTTATTGTCGGATCCGGTATCGGAAGCCTTCCGCAGGTAGAAAACAACTATGAAAAGATCCTCACCAAAGGACCTGGAAAAGTAAATCCACTGATGGTCCCGATGATGATCTCCAACATGGCTGCAGGAAATATTTCTATTCAGCTGGGACTCCGCGGCAAATGTACAGATGTTGTGACAGCCTGTGCATCCGGAACACACAGCATTGGTGATGCATTCCGTGCAATTCAGTATGGGGATGCGGAAATCATGCTGGCAGGTGGAACCGAGAGTTGTATCTGTCCGACCGGTGTAGCTGGTTTTACTGCTCTTACTGCTCTTACCAAAACAGAAGATGCTGCAAGAGCGTCCATTCCTTTTGATAAAGAAAGAAGCGGCTTTGTTCTTGGTGAAGGTGCCGGAATCGTAGTTCTTGAGGAACTGGAACATGCGAAGGCAAGAGGAGCAAGAATCTATGCCGAGCTGGTTGGCTACGGTGCAACAGCAGATGCTTTCCACATCACTTCTCCTGCAGAGGACGGAGCAGGCGCAGCCAGAGCAATGGAACTTGCAATGGAAGAAGCTGGTGTTCAGCCATCTGAGGTAGAATACATTAACGCGCATGGAACGAGTACGCATCACAATGACCTGTTTGAGACAAGAGCGATCCACAAAGCATTTGGAGATGCGGCAAAAAATCTGGTTGTAAATTCTACAAAATCCATGATCGGACATCTTCTTGGTGCAGCCGGTGGAGTGGAATTTGTGACCTGCGTTAAATCTCTGGAAGAGGGATTTATCCACCAGACAGTTGGAACCACAGATTCGGACGAAGAGTGTGATCTGAACTATGCGATCGGTGCTCCGGTAGAAAAAGAGATCCATTATGCAATGAGCAATTCTCTTGGCTTTGGCGGACACAATGCGACACTTCTTGTAAAGAAATATGAGGGTTGATAATTATGGAATTTGAAAATCTTCTTACATTAATAAAAACAGTATCAGATTCTGAACTGACAGATTTTGATTACGAAGAAAATGGTACCCGTATCCGACTGAAAAAGAAAAAAGAAACAGTAGTGGTTTCTGGTGCTTCTTCAAATGTACCGGTTATGGGACTTGAAAACATTCGGACAGTTGAAAATGTTGCAGCAGTGAATACAGCAAATACTCAGGCAGACAATAGCGAACCGGAGGGAATGATCGTAAAATCTCCTCTTGTGGGAACTTTTTATGCAGCACCTGCCGAGGACGCAGATCCGTTTGTTTCTGTTGGAGATCAGGTCAAAAAAGGTCAGACGCTTGCCATCGTGGAAGCAATGAAACTGATGAACGAGATTGAAAGTGATTTTGACGGTAAAGTTGCGGAAATTTATGTGGAAAACGGACAGGCAGTAGAGTATGGACAGCCGTTGTTCCGGATTGCATAAATTCAGGGTATAAACCTGAAAAAATGTGGATCATTCGAATGTACAGAGAAATTAATGTGGATAAACGAAGTTTCCATTGTAGGAGTATAGATTATGAATAAATTAGGAGTAAAAGAAATTGAACAGATTCTTCCTCACAGACATCCATTTCTTCTTGTGGATTATATCGAGGATTATGAGCCGGGCAAATTTGCTGTCGGTTATAAATGCGTGACTTTCCGTGAGGACTTTTTTAAAGGACATTTCCCACAGGAACCGGTAATGCCGGGTGTCCTGATGGTGGAAGCTCTTGCGCAGACAGGCGCTGTGGCAATCTTAAGCCTGGGAGAAAACAAAGGCAAGATTGCATACTTTGGCGGGATCAAGAACTGCAGATTCCGTGGAAAAGTTGTTCCGGGGGATAAACTTCGTCTGGAAACAACGATCATCAAATGCAAAGGACCGGTTGGTGTCGGTCATGCAGTTGCAAGTGTTGACGGCAAAGTGGTAGTTGATGCAGAACTGACTTTTATGATTGGATAGGTGACACACTATGATTAAAAAAGTGCTGATTGCGAATCGAGGGGAGATTGCAGTACGGATCATCCGCGCATGCAGAGAAATGGGAATAGAGACGGTTGCTGTTTATTCAGAGGCAGACAGAGATGCACTTCATACTCAGCTTGCGGATGAGGCAGTCTGCATCGGACCGGCACCGTCATCCGAGAGCTATCTCAGCATGGAAAATATCATCAGTGCAACGATCGTTACAGGTGCGGATGCAATTCATCCGGGATTTGGTTTCCTTTCCGAAAACAGTCGTTTTGCGGAACTCTGTGAACAGTGCAATATTACATTTATCGGGCCGCCGTCAACTGTGATCGCAAGTCTTGGAAACAAGCAGGCGGCAAAAAATACAATGGCAAATGCAGGGGTTCCGATCATTCCTGGTGGCAAAAATCCAATCTATACAGTAGAAGAGGGAATGAAGGAAGCCGAAACGATCGGTTATCCGGTCATCATCAAAGCTGCTCTTGGTGGAGGCGGCAAGGGAATGCGAGTTGCTGATGCACCGGCAGATTTTGAAGAAAGTTTCCGTACCGCACAGAAAGAAACGCAGATGGCTTTTGGCGATTCTACGATGTACGTGGAGCATTTTGTACGTCATCCAAGACATATTGAATTTCAGATCATGGCAGATAAATTCGGTAATGTAATTCACCTGGGGGAACGTGATTGTTCCATTCAGAGAAATCATCAGAAGATGATCGAGGAATCCCCATGTGAGGTGATCTCCGATGAACTTCGTGCCAGAATGGGAGAGGCAGCGGTGAAAGCGGCAAAAGCAGCCGGGTATGAAAATGCCGGAACGATTGAATTCCTTCTTGATAAAGAAGGCAGATTTTATTTTATGGAAATGAATACCCGAATTCAGGTGGAGCATCCGGTTACGGAGTGGGTGACAGGTGTGGATCTTGTCAAAGAGCAGATCCGCATTGCATCCGGGCTTCCACTATCCTGTAAGCAGGAAGATATTCAGCTGACAGGGCATGCGATTGAATGCCGGATCAACGCAGAAAATCCATCCAAAGGTTTTCGTCCGTCACCAGGAACGATCACGGACATGTATTTTCCAGGAGGAAAAGGAATCCGTATTGATTCCGCTGTGTACAGTGGATATACGATCCCACCGTATTATGATTCCATGATCGCGAAGGTGATCGTGTGGGCGAAGAACCGTACCGAAGCAATCCGTAAGATGCAGAGTGCGCTTGGTGAAGTGATCATAGAGGGAATCGATACCAATGTAGACTATCAGTATGAAATCCTGGATCATCCGGATTTTCAGTCAGGAAATACAGATGTAGAATTCATCGAAAGAATGGAAGCAGATAAATAAAGTGTTACTGCAAACGGAGTGAACAGTAACGTATAGTTTTGGTATTAACAGGAGTGAACGATCATGAAGTTGGATAACATGTTCAAAAAGACAAGAATTGTTTCCAGAATACAGAGCCATAGTGCGGTCCGTGCTTCCAGGCCGGAGGTACCGGAAGGACTTCTTCGTAAATGTAACAAGTGCGGAGCTGCCATCATCGCAGAGGATGTAAAACAGGGATATTATATCTGTCCGAAATGCGGAGGATATTTCCGTGTACATGCATATCGCAGAATCCAGATGGTGATCGATGAGGGAACTTTTGAGGAATGGAATCAGGATCTGATCGGTGGAAATCCTGTAAATTACAAAGGGTATCCGGAAAAAGTACAGGCACTTCAGGAGAAGACCGGGCTCAAAGAGGCTGTTGTCACAGGCAAAGGCAAAATAAATGGCAGAGATACTGTGATTGCAGTCTGCGATGGAAGATTCCTGATGGCAAGCATGGGCTGGGCAGTTGGCGAAAAAATCACCAGAGCAGTAGAACGTGCAACGGAGGAAAAACTTCCCATTATCATTTTTGCCTGTTCTGGTGGTGCCAGAATGCAGGAGGGAATCACATCTCTGATGCAGATGGCAAAAACTTCCGCGGCGCTGGAACGTCACAGCAAGGCCGGACTGCTTTATGTAAGTGTTTTGACAGAACCTACGACAGGTGGCGTGACGGCAAGTTTTGCGATGCTTGGGGATATCATTCTGGCGGAACCAGGTGCACTGATCGGTTTCGCAGGTCCGCGTGTCATTGAGCAGACTCTTCGTCAGAAACTGCCGAAAGGATTTCAGAGAGCAGAATTTCTGGTTGAGCATGGTTTTGTAGATGATATTGTAAGGCGTGAGAATCTGAAGGAAACACTTGGTAAGATCCTGGAGATACATGCGGTATCCTGGAAAACAGAAAACAGGATCAGAACGGATGCAGCTGAATTACATCACGCGGATCATCCGGGATCAGATTCTGAAAATCTGACAAATGACAAGTGTGATTCGGATAGAGGAGATTCTAATCCAGCTGGCATCAACCCTTACTTCACAGCCTGGGATCGTGTACAGATCTCACGCAAGATTGACCGTCCATCCGGCAGTGATTATATAGAAGCACTTTTTACGGATTTTATGGAATTTCATGGAGACCGAAATTACGGAGATGATAAGGCAATCATCGGTGGAATCGCAAAATTTCATGGAAAACCAGTCACTGTTATCGTGCAGGAAAAAGGAACCAACACCAAAGAAAACATTGCACACAATTTCGGCATGCCGATGCCGGAAGGATATCGCAAGGCGCTGCGCCTGATGAAGCAGGCAGAAAAGTTTCATCGTCCGGTAATCTGTTTTGTGGATACGCCGGGAGCTTTCTGTGGTATCGAGGCAGAGGAACGAGGACAGGGCGAGGCTATTGCCCGTAATCTCTGGGAGCTTGCCGGACTGAAAACACCGGTTCTGTCTATTGTGACAGGAGAAGGTGGAAGCGGTGGGGCACTTGCCCTGGCAGCAGGTGATCAGGTATGGATGTTGGAGAATTCCATATATTCTATTCTTTCACCGGAAGGATTTGCAAGTATTCTCTGGAAGGACAGTACTAAGGCAAAAGAAGCTGCCGCGGTCATGAAACTGACAGCATCGGATCTGTATGAGAAAGGAATCATTGAGCAGGTGATTCCTGAACCGGAGAATCTGACACCGGAAAGTATGTGGCAGGTGGCTGAACGCCTGAACGATAAAATCTGTACTTTCCTTCAAAAATATACATCTCTTTCCGAGGAAGAACTCCTCGAAACAAGATACGCCCGTTTTCGTAAGTTCTGAATTGAAATATCACGCGACTCACTTCTTTCACTTTTCCTACATTATATAGAAAAAGGCGCGCAGGAAAAGAAAAATATCTGGGACAGAAAAGGAAAAGTGTGGAAAAACCGAACACTTTTCTTTTTTTGTCTATACAAAAGGACAGAAACTGGAATTATAATATATAAAAAGAAGAAAAATCGGAGGAGACACGAATGAAAGAAGTAAAATCGCCAAAGAAGCCGTTACTTTATTATTATGGAATCGTGCTTCTGATCATAATTGTTTTTAATGTGCTTGTAACCCCGATGCTCACAAAAACAATGGTCAAAGAAGTCGATTATGGAACTTTTATGTCGAAGATCGAAGATAAAAAGATTGATGATGTCCAGATTGAGGATAATCAGATCCTTTTTACAGATAAAGATGATAAAAATACCATCTATAAAACAGGCGTGATGGAAGACCCGACTTTGACAGAACGTCTTTACAAGGCTGGTGCAAAATTCTCAAAAGAGATCGATCAGCAACTGTCACCGGTGGCAAGCTTTCTGCTGACAGGAGTACTTCCTCTGATCATCTTTATCGCCCTGGGACAGTACCTGAGCCGCAAGATGATGAATCAGATGGGCGGTAAGAATTCCATGGCATTTGGAATGGGAAAAAGCAATGCCAAAGTTTATGTACCGTCAACCGAAGGTATCCGCTTCAGTGATGTAGCCGGTGAAGAAGAAGCAAAAGAAAATCTGCAGGAAATCGTTGATTATCTGCATAATCCGGAGAAATACACCAGGGTTGGAGCTTCCATGCCGAAAGGCGTTCTGCTTGTCGGCCCTCCAGGTACCGGTAAAACCATGCTGGCAAAAGCAGTAGCCGGTGAATCCAATGTACCGTTCTTCTCGATGTCCGGTTCTGAATTTGTGGAAATGTTTGTTGGTATGGGCGCATCCAAAGTTCGTGACCTCTTTAAACAGGCAAAGGAAAAAGCACCTTGTATCGTATTCATTGATGAGATCGATGCCATTGGTAAGAAACGTGACGGACAGATGGCAGGTGGAAACGATGAACGTGAGCAGACCCTGAACCAGCTGCTTACGGAGATGGATGGTTTTGAGGGAAATAACGGTGTTATTATTCTGGCAGCAACCAACCGTCCGGAATCTCTTGACCCGGCACTGACCCGTCCGGGCCGTTTTGACCGCCGTGTACCTGTAGAACTTCCGGATCTTGAAGGTCGTGAAGCAATCCTTAAAGTACATGCAAAAAAAGTTCAGCTTTCTGACGATGTGGATTTCCATACGATCGCAAGAATGGCCTCAGGAGCTTCCGGTGCAGAGCTTGCCAATATTGTAAATGAGGCGGCTCTTCGTGCTGTTCGTGATAATCGTGAAGTAGTCACAGAAGCAGATCTGGAAGAAAGCATTGAAGTTGTTATTGCAGGATATCAGAAGAAAAATGCGGTACTTTCAGATCAGGAGAAAAAGGTAGTTGCATATCATGAGATTGGACACGCTCTTGTAGCAGCAATGCAGACACATTCTGCACCGGTTCAGAAGATTACGATCATTCCAAGAACTTCCGGCGCGCTTGGTTATACCATGCAGGTAGAGCAGGGAGACAAATATCTTCTGACAAAGCAGGAACTGGAGAATAAGATTGCAACATTTACCGGTGGCCGTGCTGCGGAGGAAGTGGTATTTGGTGAGATAACGACCGGTGCATCCAATGACATTGAACAGGCAACCAAGATTGCCCGGGCCATGATCACCCGCTATGGTATGAGTGATGACTTTGATATGGTGGCTATGGAAACCGTGACAAATCAGTATCTTGGCGGTGACGCATCCCTGGCATGCTCTGCGGATACGCAGAATGAGATTGACCGTAAGGTTGTGGAACTGGTTAAGAGAGAGCATGAGAAAGCGAAAAAAATTCTTCTTGATAACCGTCAGAAACTGGATGAGTTATCCAATTATCTCTATGAAAAAGAGACGATCACAGGAGATGAATTTATGGCAATCCTGAATGGTGAGGCAAAAAATGAGACAAATACAGAAACGAAAATAGAATCAGGAGCTGAGAAGAAGGAGGCGGATGCAGATGAACAGACGATCTGATATTGGATGGTTTGAATTAATCGTGGGTATCATTCTGATCATATTTGGTGTTGTGATCATGCGTCAGCCGGTAGGGGTACTTACCTGGATCGTGATTCTGTGTGGTGTGCTTGCAATCTTAAGCGGAATTGGGGATATTGTTCTGTATGTCAAAATGGAACACTTTACCGGGTTTGGACCGATAGTTTCACTTGTCACAGGAATCCTGAGTGTGATGGCCGGATTTATGCTCACGGCACATCCGGAAGCAGGAAACTGGGCGCTTGCAATGATTCTTCCAATCTGGATTATTGCGCATTGTATTTCCAGACTTTCTCATCTGCAGTATATGAAGATGCATTACGGAATGACTTATTATACGATTTCACTGATTCTGAATATCCTTGGTCTGTTCGTTGGAATCCTTCTGATCTTCCGGCCGATGATCACGATCCTTTCCATGGGTGTGCTTGTAGGAGGCTTTATGATCATTGAGGGAGTGGAGCTCATTCTTGTTGGACTGGACGGCAGACAATATTACAGATAAAAAAGAAATTCAGGTACAGGTGGATCTGGTATTGGTCTGTCAGTTGCAAAAGCAATCGTACAGGCGCATAAAGGTAAAATTACCGCAGAAAATAAAAACGGAAAAGGATTGACGATCACGATTCTTCTATAAAAAGAAGAATATGTGAACAAAGCCGCCGCACTCTTGTGCGGTGGCTTTTTATATTGTAAAATATATAAAATAAAACTTCTTAGGGTTCAATGACAAAGGGAGGAGAAGTTTTGAAAAATAATTATACCGTAAGCAGCAGAAAAAGATTTCTGTTCTATATTTTGATGATATTAAGTCTGCTCTGTATCATGGCATTGCAGTTTTTTGGACAGAATGAAAGGGATGGAAATACAACAGAAAAAAATCTTATTTACCAGGGAACTTTTACCTGGCAGAAATCAGACGGAAGCAGTGAAAAGATCAGCGTTCCGGGACAGTATGATGTAAAAGCAAAGGATACGATGACTATCCTGACCAGACTGCCGGAAGATTATCATGAGAATACACTGGCAATCCGTTCATCACTTTAGTCGGTCCGATTTTATGTGGACGGAGAACTGAGAATGGAATATGATACATCAGGGACTAGACTTGTCGGAAAAAACTCAGCAAGCTGTTATGTGTTCTGTCCGACATCAGAAGATGATGCAGGAAAAGAAGTGCGTATTGAACTTGCCACAAATACAGCAAAATATTCCGGAGTGGTAAATACTGTTTATTGTGGAGATGAGGCAGCAATCTGGGGGTATCTGTTTCAGACGTATGGACTGGAGACTGTCATTGCTCTTTTTCTGTTGTTTGCCGGAATCATTACAATCATTTTTGGGTTTTCTCTCGGGATTGCCTATCAGACGAAATTTGATATGGAATATCTGGGCTGGTGCGTTTTTATGGCAGCAATCTGGATGCTTGGTGAGTCCAAGATGCGGCAGCTGTTTTTTCCGAATCCGTCAGCACTTGCAACGCTGTGTTTTGTAATGATCATGTTAAGTCCGATCGCAATCGGATATTATATGGATACGCTGCAGAAAGGAAGATACCGGAAAGTATTTGGAGTGGTAGAAAACATAGCATTTCTGAATGCTCTGATCTGTTCAGCACTTCATATTCTTGGGATTGCGGATTACATTGAGACACTTCCTGTTGCCCATGTGATCCTTGCAGGCAGCGTTCTGATTGGGTTCATTACGATGGTTTGTGACCTGAAAAGAGGATATGTGTCAGAAAAATATACTTTTTTCAGTATTATACTGGCAATGATCGCTATTATAGCAGAGTCGGGGCTGGTTTATTTCAGAGTTTCCGCATCAGGAATCTTTATAGGAATCGGAATGATCATACTGCTGTGCACAAACCTGCTGAAAACGATCAAAAATATCCAGAAAGTGGAAAGCCGCCGTCAGAGAGCAGAGTTAAATAAGCGCAGGAAACAGATGGAAACCATGTCACTGCAGATGATGCGGACACTTTCCACAACGATTGAGGCGAAAGATGAGTATACAAGAGGACATTCTTATCGGGTGGCAGAATACGCAGCTCTGATTGCAGAAGAACTTGGGTGGGATAAAAAAGAAATCAGAAATCTCAAAAATGCAGCACATCTGCATGATATCGGTAAGATCGGTATTCCGGATAACATTCTGAACAGGCCAACCAGACTGACGGAAGAAGAGTTTCAGGTAATTAAAGAGCATACCGTCATTGGAGCAGAGATACTAAAAAATATTACGTTGATCGATCATGTGAAAGAGGTGGCTCGAAGCCATCATGAAAGATACGATGGTATGGGGTATCCGGATGGATTGAAGGGCGAAGAAATTCCACTGTATGCAAGAGTTATAGCCATAGCAGACTGTTATGATGCTATGAAGTCAAGGCGGATTTACAGAAATTCGCTTGGAGATGAAGTTATATATAATGAAATATCCAGAAACTGTGGATCGCAGTTTGACCCCAAGATCGCAGGAGTTTTTATGAAAATGTTGAATGAAGGTCGCGTAGTGATCAGAGAAGACGGCAAGCTTGCAGATAAAGAAGATAATCTTCTGAATATGGAAGCAGAAATTGAAAAGTTCATCTCCAATGTAATGATTACAATGAAAACACAGGAAGACAGTGAGGGATTTGATTTTCTGACAGGATTGCCAATGAGAAATCGTGGTGAAAAGCTTGCGGCACAGTTTATGCAGCAGGACAGCGGTTATCTGGTATTTCTTGACATGGATAACCTCAAGAAGATGAATGACCTTTATGGACACAAAGCAGGAGACAGAGCATTGAAATTACTTGGATCTTTCTTGATGGAATATGCACATCATTCCGTTGTCTGCCGCCTGGGTGGGGATGAATTCCTGATGTTTGTGCCGAACGTTTCAAAAGAAAAGATAATAGAGATCGTCACAGAAATCCAGGAAAAATTTGAACAGAGCAAGGAAAAGGATGTAGGGATCCGTTGTGCTTCTGTTTCAGCCGGAATCTGTGAAGTCAACAAAGGAGATCCTTTTGAAGAATGCTATTCAAAGGCAGATAAGGCACTGTATTATGTGAAACAGAATGGAAAAGGAAGCTTTTTCTTCTATCAACAGATGGAAGGGGAAAAGACTGTTGGCTATGGAACAGGAAAAGATCTGGCACTGGTTTCCAAAGCACTGAGCGCCAGCGGCGATTATTCCGGGGCACTTGAGCTGGATTATCGTGAATTCGCCAAGATATATGAATATATGAATAGTATGGAAAAAAGATACAAATGTCATTGTTATCTGGTGATGGTAACGCTGGAAACGGAAGCGGATTCTGTATTAAATATCGAAGACATAGAATATGCACTGGAATGTATGGAGCAGGCAATACGACAAAAAATACGAAAGGTTGATGTGTGCACGCGTTACAGTTCCATGCAGTATCTGATCATTCTGTTTGAACCAGATGAAAAAACAATTCCAAATATCATGGAACGTATTTTCGGTCAATATCGTGAGCAGTGCGGAAAGAAAAAACTGCTTCTTAATTATGAATATATGTCAATGACGGAAAAATAATACAGAGGCTGAATTGTTGGAACATTACGGAGTAATTTCCTATAAAGTAAAGTAAAAAGCGCGGTCGTAATAAATGCGACTGCGCTTTTTGAGGTTAAAGAATGATTTTAATTAATGGCATATTCTGATTAAAGAACATCTTCTCTGCGGATATATCCAGGATGTCCTTCTTCTGCGATGATCTCATTGCCGTGGATGACCTTGGCCCATTTATCCATTACCTGATTTTCAAGATGAGCATTCTCGCCGACAACAGTATGAGACAATACAATGCTGTTTTTAATGACAGCACCGGCTTTGATCTGGCATCCACGTCCGATAACGGAATTTTCGACTGTTCCTTCGATCAGACAGCCATTGGAGATAACAGAATTCTTGACAGATGCACCTTCCAGATACTGGGTCGGGCAGGAATCGTTGGTTTTGGTATAAATTGGCCATTCCGGATTGAACAGTCCTTCTGCAGTTTTGATGTCGATCAGAGAGATATTTGCGTTGTAATAACTGTTAAAGTCAGTAATGGATGCAAAATATCCTCTGTGTGAAACACCGCGGATATCGAGATCCGCAGAAGATTCATTGACAATCTGAGGCAGAGTGTACATCGAAGAAATTTTCCGGGCTTTTTTGATCAGTTCAATGAAAAGCTCTTTACTCATAACATATGTATCCATGAAGATGTTGCGTTTCTGGGCACTTCCACGGTTTTTTTCGATGGATTCAACACCTTTCTGTTTGTTCAGATTCAGAATATCACAGTTCAGGAATTTTTCTCTTGCATTGTCCACAGAATGATACAGGAGTGTGATATCAGCACCGGAATCAATATGTGTCTGAAGAAGTTCCCTGTAATCTTCTGCATATACCATGTAAGATGGCGCGATGATCACATATGGCTCATGCATTCTTTCAATGAATTCAATATTTTCATAAAATGATGCGATATCTGTATTGTATACATCATTTTCGGAACTGTTCTGAGCGAACATAAGCTGCAGCTTGCCACGTTTGGAGTTGATGTTGTAATGACGTCCGGTTCCGAGATGTTCTGCCAGAGAACGTGGCTTGGTTCTTACATATACCTGGATGCGGTCGATACCGCTGTTGCTCATATTTGAAATAGGAAAGTCAATGACACGATATCTTCCGAGGAAGGAAAAAGCACCGATTGGACGATACTGCTGAAGTCCTTCTACTTTGATATGGGTTCCGGAAGATGTGACAATTCCAAATGCTCTTGCCATATTATTCTACCCCCTTTACACGTTTGGACACGAGTTCGATATTTTCACTGTCTGCACTGCCTACAACAGCATCCTGGCCAATCTTGACATTATCAGCAACAAGTGCACGCTGAACAACTGCGCCGGCGGCAACTTCTACGCCTGGCATCAGTACACTGTCAATGATCTTGGCACCCTCGCCGACTTTGCATCCGGTGAACAGTACAGAATGCTTAACTTCACCTTCGACAACACAGCCCTGTGTGATAAATGCTTTGTCGATTTTGGCATTTGGTCCTATGTACTGAGGAAGAGCAGGTGTGTCTTCTGTGTAGATCTTCCATGTTGGATCGTTCAGATTCAGCTCATTTCTGGAATCAATGAGGTCCATATTTGCCTCCCAGAGAGAATCGATGGTTCCGACATCTTTCCAGTAACCTTTGAATTTATATGCGGCAAGTGTTTTATTGTCGTTAAGGAGACACGGGATAACATCCTTACCAAAGTCATGGTGGGAATCAGGATTCTTCATATCTGCAAGAAGGATCTTGCGGAGAAGCTTCCAGTTGAAAATATAAATACCCATAGAAGCAAGGTTGCTCTTCGGATGCTCTGGTTTTTCTTCGAATTCAACGATGCGGCCGTTGCCATCTGTGTTCATGATACCGAAACGGCTTGCTTCTTTCATCGGTACTTCAATGACTGCGATCGTTGCATCGGCATTCATTTCCTTATGGTAATCCAGCATTTTGTCGTAATTCATTTTATAAATATGGTCGCCGGAAAGAACTAAAAGATATTCCGGAGAATATTTATCGATAAAATCGATATTCTGAGAAATCGCGTCAGCAGTACCTCTGTAAACGTCAAGATCTGCATCAGCTTTTTCACGTGGTGGAAGAACAAAGACTCCACTTTCTCTGGCATCAAGTCCCCAGCGTCCGCCAGCTGCTACATAACTATTCAGAAGAACGGATTCGTACTGAGTCAGTACTCCGACAATGTCCACTCCGCTGTTAGCGCAGTTGCTGAGCGGGAAATCAACAATGCGGTATTTTCCGCCATATGAAACTGCCGGCTTGGCTACTTTGTTGG